>Ga0163150_10000021_pt1 | contig 286478 bp, 251 predicted proteins | sample OliLakLV19P2IB_FD_148628 | JGI IMG/M metagenome (GOLD analysis project Ga0163150, IMG submission 148628) | Freshwater microbial mat bacterial communities from Lake Vanda, McMurdo Dry Valleys, Antarctica - Oligotrophic Lake LV.19.P2.IB | ecosystem: Environmental > Aquatic > Freshwater > Lake >... | reverse complement strand
TCAGAGATGACAAAGCTGAGCAGTACTAATTACCCGAACGCTTCAGAAAACGGTCCGCCTTCGGGTGGACCAACCATGTGCTTGATTTACTTAACTACTCTTCTATTGATGTGTCAACGATATTAAAGGCCGGTAGATGACCGGCCTGATGTTATTAAGGTGACTATTGCGGCGGGGACCACCTCTTCCCATTCCGAACAGAGTCGTTAAGCCCGCCCGCGCCGATGGTACTGGGATAAAACCCGGGAGAGTAGGTCGTCGCCTGACTTTATTAAGAAAGCCTGAACAGCAATGTTCAGGCTTTTTTATTGAATCCCTGCAAGCCGTTGCTTGGGTCGCCCTGCCCGCCGCAGGAGGGATTTTTTTTACCCGCCGCAGCCCCGTCTCGGGGCGAAGGAGGGATTAAAAAACCCCACTCAGATGAGATGGGGTTTTTTATTTTAGAGCCAACCGCAACGGAACAAGAATGTAAAAGACTAAATGTAAAACGAAGCTCCCACTTTCACACCTGCCGGCCGGTTTTACATTGGAAGTTTTACATCTTAAATTCTTACTTCCTCATCTTCTCCAACTGATCCCATGTCTCCGGCTTCAGGTCTTCCAGGTAACTGAACTCCCCTCCATTGCGCAGCCACTCGCCGCCGTCGATGGTCACCACCTCACCGGTAATGTATGCCGAGAAATCAGACATCAGATACGCTGCCAGATTTGCCAATTCCTGGTGTTCCCCTACACGCTTCAATGGAATGCGTGCAGCTGGATCAAACTTCTTGACCAATTCTCCAGGCATCAACCTGCTCCATGCTCCTTCTGTCGGAAAGGGACCCGGCGCGATGGCGTTGCTTCGGATATTGTACTTGGCCCACTCCACGGCCAATGACCGGGTCAATGCCAGCACCCCCGCTTTTCCGCAGGCAGATGGGACCACGTAAGCAGAACCGGTCCATGCATACGTGGTGACGATATTCAGAAAGGTACCCGGTTGCTTTTTGGCAATCCAGTTTTTGCCGGCAGCCAGCGTAACGTAGTATGTGCCGCGCAGTACAATATCCACGACAATATCGAAAGCCCGGTGCGACAGCCTTTCTGTCGGACTGATGAAATTCCCTGCCGCGTTGTTGAGTACGCCATGAAGCTGCCCGAACTCCTCCTCTGCAGCCTTGATTACTTTCTCCACCTCATCGTATTTCCGGATATCGCATGGCACAGCCAAAACCTTGCCCCCGGTCTCTTTCATCAATTCAGCCGCGGTCTTGTCAATCACCTCCTTCTTCCGGCTGGTAATTACCAGATTCGCTCCCAACTCGAGCATGTATTTCCCCATAGACCGGCCCAAACCCGTGCCCCCGCCGGTAATCAAGATGGTTTTCCCTTTGAATGAATCCGCTTTTAGCATGCCTTCCATAGGATGTTTTGTTTAGAAGTGAAAAAGGATTGACCAATGTCAACAGCCTGGAACAAATCTAATGAGTTTGATAAACTTTCTTCCTTCTTGTACAGACGGATTCAATCCCTTACTTTCGTCAGAGATTTTATAACGAATACGCTTTATGAAGCTACTTTTTAAGCTGTTTATTCTCTCCGTATTGATAACCTCCCAATCCTGCGTTGTCACCAAGAAAAAATTTGATGACATGCTTGCTCAGAAAGTGAAGGCCGAAGGAGAATTGGCCCAGACTGCTGAAAAACTGGGCAAGGCCGAGGCCAGATTGAAAGAACTGGACGAAAAGATAGCTCAGCTGGCGTCAGACACAACGGCCCTGGGTGAAAAAAAGCGCGAAACGGGCAGGAAACTGGCGGAGCTGAACCAGGAATATGACCAGCTCAATGCCTATTACAAGAACCTCCTGAATAACAGCGGGAAGCTCAACCGGGACCTCGTGCAGCAGCGCGACCAACTTTTTGCAATCCAGGAAAACCTTGACAAAACAAGAAAATTGAATGATTCGCTCAGTGCAAGCCTCCTGGAGCGTGAACGAAAGGTGAAAGAACTTGAGACCGTGCTTGCCAATAAGGACAAAGCGGTGCGTGATTTGAAAAAGAGGATCAGCGATGCACTCCTCAGCTTCAAGGAAAGCGATCTTACCGTGAATATTAAGAATGGCAAGGTGTATGTTTCGTTGGCCGAACAGCTTTTATTCAAGTCTGGAAGTATTGAAATTGATGCAAAAGGTGTTACAGCACTCCAACAATTGGCTCGGGCCCTTCGTGATCAAAAGGATGTGCAGATCATGGTGGAAGGCCATACCGACAACGTTCCCATCGGAAAGAAATCACAGTACATGCAGGATAACTGGGACCTGAGTGTGATGCGTGCCACCTCCATCACCAAAATATTGACTGGCTCGGGCGTGGCGGCTTCCCAGATTACTGCATCAGGCAAGGGCGAGTATGCACCGTTGATGGTTAATTCATCCGATTTGAACAGGCAGAAGAACCGCAGAACGGAGATTATCATTACCCCTGACCTTGATGAACTGTTCAAGATACTAGGCGCTAACTAGATTCCGATGGTCCGGCTGCTGTACACCGCAATCATAATTATCGATGTCATCATCGTCATGGATGTCCTTCGGAGCAACAAGGACAATGAGAAGAAGGTGTTGTGGATTGTGGCGGTAATATTCCTCCCCATCCTGGGTCCTCTTCTCTACTATTTTATTGGCAGGAAATAGAAGAGGATCGCTTTGCGGGCGACCCTCATCCTAACCAATTAACAAATCGTCAGAAAGCTTCCGGGATCACTACTGGATCAACCTGTTTCTGTTTCACCAGATCATTCAACTTCGGAATGCGATCGTTAAAGATCTTATTGAGCATTTGCAACTGCTCATCAATCTTGCCTGTGATTTCTGAATGGACGGCCCTGACCTGGCTGGTCGGCTTGAAATCACTTCCATCGGCTTCGTTACCCAGGGCGGCAAGTTTGTTATTCAACCGCACCGGGTAATTCAGCGGATCCTGGCCGCTGCGGTTCTTCGTTTGGTATAGTGACTCCTCTATTTTCTTCATATCATCCTGGATGGATTTCGCCATGTCGGTAACATCTTTCATGTCGTCCTTGCCTTTCATCGGTTCGGTGACCCGATTAATCTGATCGCGGGTTGTCCGGATCTTTTTCACGGCCAGGTTCGTTTCTGAAAGTTTGTCGCGGACGGAAATCAGGAACTTAAACTGTTCCTGGATGTCTGCCATAGAGACCGTAGTCCGGGGGTCTTTAAGGATTTCGAAATCGGTCTCCTGGGATTTGCCGTTAACCGTAAGCCTTGCTTTGTACATCCCGGGTGGGGCTTTGGGACCTGTCAGTGAGCCTGCCCACATAATCAGTCCGTCAAAGCCTTCGGCGTTCATGTACCGTGTGTTCCAGGAAAAGAGATTGCCGCCCGGCTTTACTTTCAGCTGTTCATCTTTAGCCTTTTTGTCAGGTTTCGTGGCGAATTTCTTGATCAGCGTACCGCTGCTTTCCAGAATCTCCAGCGATGCGACAATCTTGGTCGTGTCTTTCACAAAATAATTGAACAGCACGCCGCCCGGGTGATTTTTGCCGGCAGTCCGCGAAGGGCGTCCGAAGGAGAATCCACCACCCATGCGATAGCTGGGCATTGGTTTGAAGAGTACAAAATCATTCGCAGCCATGGCAGGCTCAAGCTGGTGTAAGGGGGTGAGGTCATCGATCAGCCAGAAGCTTCGGCCCTGCGTGGATGCGATCAGGTTATCATTCTTGATCGTGAGATCCGTGATCGGAACAATGGGAAGGTTGAGTTGAAACGGTTTCCAGCTTGCTCCATCGTCGAAGGAGATGTACATCCCGCTTTCAGTTCCGGCATACAGCAGTCCTGGCCTTTTCAGATCCGCGCGCAGCACGCGGGTAAAATGACCGGGATCGATCCCGTCAGTGATCTTTGTCCAGGTCTTGCCATAGTCTTTTGTCTTGAACAGGTAAGGCCTGTAATCGCCTGACTTGTAGCTTGTTGCAGCCATGTAGGCGCCTCCTTTAACAAACGGATCAAAGTCTATGCTGTTGACCATCGTCCAATCAGGCATTCCTGCCACGGTGAGTTTTGTCCAGTTTTTTCCACCATCGCGGGAGAGATGTACCAGGCCATCATCGGAGCCCGTGATAATCAAATCCTTTTCATAGGGGGATTCCGCTGCTGCGAAAATCGTACAGTAATATTCCACGCTGGTATTGTCCTTGGTGATGGGTCCACCCGAAGAACCGAGCTTGGTGGGATCATTCCGCGTCAGGTCCGGACTGATAATTTCCCATTTCTCTCCCTCGTTGGTTGTTACATGGAGTACGTTGGAGGCTGCATAGAGCTTTTTCGGATCATGCGGTGAAAAGAAAATGGGGAAGTTCCACTGGAAGCGGTACTTGGCGCCTTCTGCTCCGTGGCCCATCGGGTTGTCCGGCCAGGGATTAAGACCGCGTGTTTCACCCGTTGCATGGTTTCTTCTTTCCAGTAGTCCATCGTAGCTGCCCCCATAGACGATGTCGTTGTTGGTAGGGTCGATGGCAAGCCAGCCGCTCTCGCCACCGGCTGTGGTCTCCCAATCTCCTTCGCCGATGGGGCCCCCATCTGTGCGGTGTCGGATACGTTGGGTGCTGTTATCCTGCTGGGCTCCGTAGATTCTGTAAGGGAAACTGTTATCGGTGGTCACCCGGTAATGCTGGGCCGTAGGCTGGTTCCCATAGGTTGACCAATTCTCACCAGCGTCAAACGATACTTGTGCTCCGCCATCGTCGGCAATCGCCATGCGCTGGTTGTCTTCTGGCGCGATCCACAAATCGTGATGATCCCCGTGCGGGGCATTGTAGGATTGAAATGTTTTTCCCCCGTCTTTGGAGCGGTGGTAGGAAACGTTCATGACGTAGCAAATATCTTCTTCTTTGGTATCCGCATAGATCTTGGAGTAGTACCAGGCGCGCTGCCGCAGGTTGCGGTCATCGTTCATCTTGCGCCAGGTTGTCCCCCCGTCATCGGAACGGAAAACGCCGCCGTTGTCATTTTCAATGATAGCATAGATTCGATTGGAATTGACCGGTGAAACGGATATGCCGGATATTCCCCAAAGGCCCCTGGGAAGCCCTTCATTTTTGGTTATGTTGGTCCAGGTGTCTCCACCGTCTTTGGTCATCCACAGGGCGCTACCCTCACCGCCACTTTCCAGGCTATAGGGAGTTCGGCGAATGCGCCAGGTCGAGGCAAACAGGATCCGCGGATTGTTGGGGTCCATACAAAGTTCAACGGCACCTGCGTCTGCATTGGCAAACAGGATACGTTTCCAGTTCTTTCCACCATCCACCGAGCGGTATACACCACGCTCGTCAGATGATTTGAATAAATCGCCCAGGACGGCAGCGTAGACAAGATCAGGATTCTTTGGATGCGTCCTGATTCGCGAAACATGGCGGGAGTCTTTTAGTCCAATGGAGGTCCAGGACTTGCCCGCGTCGGTTGACTTAAACATGCCGTACCCGTAGGAAACGTTTCCCCGAACAGTGACTTCTCCACCTCCCACGTAGATCACGTTGTTGTCCCAAGGGCTAACTTCGATGGCCCCGATAGAGCCCCCAAAGAAACCATCGGAAATGTTGGTCCAGCTGTTTCCCGCATCTGTCGTTTGCCAAACACCGCCACCCGTGGCCCCCATGTAATAGAGGTTTGGTTTACCCGAAACGCCGGTAACAGCAGCTGCCCGTCCTCCGCGGAACGGCCCGATGCTTCGCCACTCCAGGCTATTGTACAATTTTTCATCAAAGTTGAGGGTTTGCTTGGCCGGTGCCCCTTTCTTCTGCCCGTAGGCAAGCGACACGAGCGCCATGAGGCAAATGAACAGCGTATTCCTGGATATCATATGAATGGGTTTATTTCGATACTAGATTAGCAAATTTTCCCAAATCGAATTCAGACTTTTCTACCAGTGGCTGGTGAAACAGGGAGGGATGGCTTGCGAATGATCAAAACTTCCTATTTTGCTGATTCATGACACAGCAGAATTCAAAGGGTCTGTTCAGTATTCCCGTTATTGTTGCAGCCCTTGGGTACTTTGTGGATATCTACGATTTGCTTCTTTTCAGTATCGTAAGGAAGTCCAGTCTGATTTCATTGGGAGTCACCGATGAGCAGCTTTTTACGAAGGGAGAGTACCTGCTGCAGGTGCAGATGGCCGGGCTGCTCTTGGGCGGACTCATCTGGGGCATCATGGGCGACAAGCGAGGCAGGCTCTCCGTGCTTTTTGGCTCCATCTTGCTTTACTCCCTGGCAAATATTGCTAATGGATTTGTTACCACAGTTGACCAGTATGCTTTGCTGCGATTCATTGCAGGGGTCGGACTTGCTGGAGAATTGGGAGCCGGCATTACCCTGGTTTCTGAAGTGCTCCCCACACGGTTACGCGGATACGGGACCACGCTTGTGGCAAGTGTAGGGCTGATGGGCGCGGTGCTGGCAAATTTTGTTGCCAAGGAATTCGATTGGCAGATCGCCTATTTCATTGGCGGCGGTCTGGGGTTGCTCCTGCTGGTGGCCCGCGTCAGCATTTTCGAGTCCGGAATGTTCCTCCAGGTGAAGGCACAGACCGTGCAGCGGGGGAATTTCTTTCAATTGTTCAAACAGAAAGCGCGGTTTAAGAAATTCATGGGCAGCATCTTTATCGGGCTCCCCATCTGGTTCACCATTGGTATTCTCATCACGTTTTCACCCGAATTTGCCAAGGCACTGCACATCAGTGGAACGGTGGTAGCCGGAGATGCCGTGATGTACAGCTATATTGGCCTGGCCATCGGAGATCTTTCCAGCGGGTTAATCAGTCAGGCCATCGGGTCGCGGAAAAAGGTAGTGCGGTTGTTCATTTTCATCACGCTGGGAACCATTCTACTCTTTCTGTTCACCCCGGGCCGGTCGGTAGCAGCATTCTATGGAACCTGTTTTCTGCTTGGCGTGGGAATTGGGTATTGGGCACTTTTCGTAACGATCGCTGCGGAGCAGTTTGGCACCAACTTGCGCTCAACCGTTGCAACGACGGTTCCAAATTTTATCCGTGGCACCGTCATTCTGCTGGTGCCCGCTTTCCAGTTTCTTCGGGGCCAACTTGGCGGGGATGATCAGGCCGTCATCACCGGTGCTCTCATTGTGGGTCTTTTCACTATTGGTGTAGCTCTGGTAGCGTTGCGCGCCATTGAGGAAACCTTCGGGCGCGATATGAATTTTCTGGAAGAGTAGGGGAGAACCAGCACGCTTCAAACACAAGGGTTGAATTGGTTTTTTGATTACACCGTTCAGCTCGGTTTTTTTCCTTTTCCATTAAACCATTCTTTCCGGACGGAGTCAAAGAACCAAAAAAACAATATGAAAAAGTACATAGCAATAACCGTCGCATGTATCATGATAGCAACGCTGAGTTTTGCACAGCGTGTCACTCCGGGCGTCGATGCCCGGCAACACGTGCAGCGGGCAAGGATCCACGAGGGGCGCATGAGTGGAGAACTAACGAACCGGGAGGCTGCGCGGTTGAATATGCAGCAACGCCACATTCGACGGATGGAGCGAAGGGCAAAGTCTGACGGAGACGTAACCCGGATGGAAAGACGCCGATTACACAAGGCGCAGAACCATGCGAATCGGGTAATCCGCCGTCAAAAGAATGACGATGAATACAAGCGGGGGTAACAGCGCAATAGAAAAGGCGACAAAAAAAGTCCGGGACTATTTCCGGACTTTTTTTGTATGACGCCTAACGTTGATTACACACTGGCGAGTGCCTGTTCGAGGTCTGCGATAATATCTTCTACATCCTCCACTCCAACGCTTAGCCTGATGAGCGTATCGGTGAGCCCGTTTTTCAGCCGTTCTTCTTTGGGAATGCTTGCATGCGTCATCGAAGCCGGGTGATTGATGAGTGATTCGACACCGCCCAGCGATTCGGCCAGCGAAAACAGGGACACGGTTTCCATCAATTTGATTGCCTTCTCCAGCTTTTCATCTTTCAGGGTAAAGGACATCATGCCTCCAAAATCTTTCATTTGCTTTTTGGCAATGTCGTGGTTTGGATGGTCGGCAAATCCGGGCCAGTACACTTTTCCAACCTTGGGATGTGTCCGTAAAAATTCCGCAACCTTCTTTCCATTCGTGCAATGCCGCTCCATGCGGAGGTGCAGGGTCTTAATGCCCCGGAGAACCAGAAAACAATCCTGCGGACCAGGGACGGCACCGCATGAGTTGGTTATGAAGGCCAATTGGTCACGCAATTTCTCATCGTTGACGACGAGGGCGCCCATGATCACGTCGCTGTGCCCACTCAGGTACTTCGTGACCGAGTGCATAACTATGTCAGCACCCAATTCCAAGGGGTTCTGCAGGTAAGGCGAGGCAAAGGTATTGTCAACGGCTACCAGACTTCCATTCTTCTTGGCCATGGCCGCCAGCGCCTGGATATCAATGATTCGCATCAGCGGATTCGACGGTGTCTCAAGCCAGAACAGTTTTGTTTTGGAATTGATGTGCGGCGCTGCGTTTGCGGCGTTGGTCAAGTCGAGGAAATGGAATTTGATTCCGAATTTTTCGTAGACCTTGGTGAACATCCGGTAGGAGCCGCCGTAGAGGTCGTTGCTGGTAATCACTTCGTCGCCGGGGCTAAGCAGTTTGATGACCGTGTCTGTAGCACCCATCCCGGATGAAAAGCAGATTCCGAATTTTCCATTCTCCAGCGCCGCAATGCTTTTCTGCAGTGGCGTGCGGGTGGGGTTGGCTCCGCGTGCGTAGGCATACCCCTTGTGCTTCGAGGGAGATTCCTGCACGTAGGTGGAGGTTTGGAAAATGGGTGTCATGATGGCACCGGTGGTTGGGTCAGGCTCTACGCCCGCATGAATGGCCTTGGTTCCAAATTTCATAGTTAGTAATTTCTGTGGCATCAAAAGTAATCAATCCAAAAAGACATCAGGCAAGGTGGGGGAGATTCTTAATAATTGTTAATGGATGTTAAAATCGGCAACCTCCTCGAGGGCGTTTCCGTTCCAAATTGAAATTGAAAATGTCGATGACTGTAGAGCAGAAAGAAAACCGCAGACTGCTGTTTTGGTTGCTTGTTACATTTCTACTGGCCGTACTGCCCTGGTTTCTGCCGGTATAATTGGCTTAGATCGTCCGGTTTACATCAAATTTCTCCAGGTGGTCGGCTACGCGCCTCACAAAACTGCCGCCCAGCGCGCCGTCCACCACACGGTGATCGTATGAGTGGGAGAGAAACATCTTGTGGCGTATGGCAATCACATCGCCGTGTACCGTTTCAAGAACCGCGGGTTTCTTTTGGATAGCACCCGTTGCCATGATGGCTACTTGGGGCTGCATGATAATGGGTGTGCCCATAACGTTCCCAAATGTTCCTACGTTGGAGATTGTAAATGTTCCCCCCGCCAAGTCATCGGGTTTTAATTTATTTTCCCGGGCCCTTCTCGCTAGGTCGTTGACCGCCTTTGTCAGCCCCGCGAGGCTGTATTGGTCGGCCTGCTTGATGACTGGTACGATAAGGTTTCCACTGGGTAAGGCGACGGCCATTCCAATATTGATATCTTTTTTGCGGATGATCCGGTCGCCATCGACCTGAATATTGATCATCGGGAAATCCTTAATGGCCTTTATTATGGCTTCAATAAAAAGAGGGGTAAAGGTGAGGGGTTCGCCTTCTCTCTTTTCAAAGGCCGCCTTGTTTTTGTTTCGCCAGTTGACCACGTTGGTCATATCGGCTTCCACGAACGAGGTCACATGAGGCGCAATGCGCTTTGAGTCAACCATACGCTCGGCAATCATCTTGCGCATGCGATCCATCTGGATGATCTCGTCGCCGGCACTCACGGACGCCGGCACGAGTGGCGCTGTGCTTCGTGCCGCTAACCCTTGCCCTGACACACGATGCTGCATGTAGGACAAAATATCTTTCTTTGTCACCCTTCCGGCTGCTCCTGAGCCGCTGATAGTCTCGAGCTCGGCGACTGGAATTTTTTCTTCTTTAGCGATATTCTTAACGAGCGGCGAATAAAACCGGGATGACATCTTATAGCCCGACGCAGGGATATGGGATGTGCCATTGGTTGCTGTGGTTGCGGGTGCTGTCGAAGGAACGGATACAGCTTTTTTGACGGGCGCGGGTGCGGCGGGAGCGGATATTTTTTTGGTGTCGCCGGCACCTACCGTCGAGTTGAGGACAGCGATGACGGTACCTACCTTCACCACGTCGCCTTCTTTGGCAAGTATTTCTTCCAGCGTACCGGCGTGTGTGGAGGGGACTTCCGTGTCTACCTTGTCGGTGGCAACCTCCAATACAGATTCATCCTGATCGATCTTGTCGCCCGGCTTTTTGAGCCACTTCAAGATCGTGGCTTCCATGATACTTTCGCCCATTTTGGGCATAATCAGCTCTACCCGTGCCATGCAGTTTATTGTTTGAAGATGCTAAGGTAAGGAGAATTTGGAAGGTTCTGAACCGTCAGCAATTTGTGCCTGCCAGTAGAGTTAATGCAGAATAATCTTCATCAGGGCCGTCTGATTGCCAAACAAAGTATGGGTCTACTCCTAGAAGCAGGAAGGATCAAGCAACCCTGTTTTCCGCCTAGCGTCATGAGACAATCAATAATCCCTCTTCACGCTCGGCTTCGTGGCCATTTCCTTGACAACCTTATAAAGAAACTCCTGACCTTCATAAAAGGACTGAACACCAATACGCTCGTCCTTCCCATGGGCGCGTACATCGGTGATATCCCCGAAGATTCCTGAAACTCCATAGGTGGGAATGCCGGCGTTCCTCAGGTACGCACCGTCGGTGGCACCGGTTGACATGGTAGGTACCACCGGGACCCCCGGCCACATTTGCTTGGTCACTTTCTCTATCGGGCCAAACACATCCGGGTTAAGCGGAGAAGGAGGACTTGGTTTGGCTGCCTGTATGGCGGTGACCGAAATGGTATTGTCTCCAAAAACGCGGAGCAATGTCTCTTTTATTTTTTCCGGATCTTCCCCGGGAAGTATTCTGCAGTTGACAACCGCAGAAGCGGTTTGCGGCAATGCGTTTTCCGCATGCCCGCCGCTCAGCATGGTGGCGACACAGGTTGTTCGCAGCAGGGCGTTGTAATTTGGAAAAACAGAAAGACGTGCAATGACATCGGCCGCCGGGCTGGGTTGTAGTATCCCCAACATGTCTGCTGCAAGTTGTCCGGTTTCCAATTTGGACGATCGTTCGAAGTAAACCCGCGTTCCTTCATTCAGATTGATGGGAAAATCAAATTTTGCCAAGTTGTCAAGCGCATGCGCCAACCGATAAATGGCATTGTCCTTTCGGGGCTGTGAACTATGGCCGCCACGGTTCTTCACCTCGAGGCGGAAACTCTGGAATACTTTCTCACTCAGTTGCACCTGGTTAAGAATCTTTTTACCATCCTGAGATTGTCCGCGCCCGCCTTCGTTGAGGGCATATTCTGCCTGTAAAAGGTTTGGGTGGTTCTTAAGCAGCCAATCAACGCCGTTGTGATCCCCGCCCTCTTCGTCGGCTGTTAATGCAACGATGATATCACGGTCAGGGACAAATTTTTCCCGCTTATAGCGGACAAGATTGGCGATGAAAATGGCGGCCATGGCCTTGTCATCACTGGAGCCACGGGCATAAAAGAAACCATCTATTTCCTCGAATTTGAATGGGTCGGTAGTCCAATCCTCTTTCAACGCCTCCACCACATCCAGGTGAGCCAGACAGAGCAGGGGCTTGCGCTTACCGGTACCTCTCAGCGTAGCGACAAGGTTGCCTTTTTTTGGATGGGCGCCGCCGATAAAGAGATCCTTGTCCGCAAAGCCTGCCGCACGAAGTCGTGCCGCCATCGCTTCAGCGGCAAGTGTCGTGTTCCCGGATGAATGCGTTGTATTGATCTCAATGAGTTCTTTAAAAATTTCACGCGTCAATTGATTGTCTGGCTGTGCAAAGGAGATGCTTGAAAATGCGCCTAGTGAAAGAAAGAGCGACGTGATGATGATTTGTTTCATTGGTTCTGATTCAGAAAGATGGACTGCAAGATACGGACTCCGGGGTGTAATAAGCCTACCGGGGCACCGACAATCTGATGAGGTTTAGTACGGCGACGCTAGCCATCCGAATGTTGATCATCCGGTCCTTGCTCAGCTGCAACTTTCTCGTGACCGTCTGGTGCTTGTCGGAATAGGCAATCCAGATTAACCCCACTGGCTTGTCCGGTGTAGCGCCGCCCGGGCCGGCAATCCCACTCGTGGCGACGCCGATGTCCGAATTGAATTTTGCACGCACAATATTCGCCATTTCGATGATCGTGGGTTCACTGACAGCGCCATTCTTTTCCAGCACCTCCGGCTTCACGCCCAATTGCCGCATCTTGATCTCGTACGCGTACGGAATCATGCTCCCCAAAAAATAGTCGGAAGATCCCGGTACGCTGGTTATCAGGTGGGATAAATATCCGCCCGTGCAGCTTTCTGCAATTGATAATGTCAGTTTGGCCGAGCGAAGAATTTTGCCAATAGCCTCTTCCAGAGACTCTTCGCCATAGCCGTAAATATATTTGTCGGCGAGGGATCGTACCCTTTCTTCGAATGCTTCCAATTCAGATTCGAGGATTTTGGAATCAGCCCCGGTACCAGTAAGCCTGACCCGCACTTCACCAAGGCTGGGGAGGTACGCAATCCGGATGTGATCGGGGAGTTCTTTTTCCAGTGGCGCTAGTTTTTCTGCCAGAACGGATTCGCCAATACCTACGGTGCGGATCACCCGATGCAGGATGGTGGGCATTTTGAAAATTTTCAGGATTCTGGGCATAACCTCGTCCGTCATCATCCGCTTCATTTCATGCGGCACTCCGGGCATCGACATAAAGACTTTCCCATCCTTCTCAAACCACATACCCGGTGCCGTGCCGATCGCGTTGGTGATTTTGGTACAACATGCGGGAAGCGCCGCCTGCTGACGATTGACCTCGGTCAAGGGCCTTCCGCGGCTTTCAAAAAATTCCCGCACCTCGGCAAGCGCTTCCTCGTGCATTTCGAGTTCGCACTTAAAGTACCTCGCAAGACACGGCTTGGTCAGGTCATCGCTGGTGGGTCCCAATCCTCCGGTCAGCAGAATAATATCTACCCGGCTTTCCGCCTCCGCGAGGGCACGAAGTATTTCTTCTTCCTGGTCGCCCACAGTAGTTCTTCGTATCACGCGTATGCCTACTTGAGTAAGCGCTGTGCTCATCCATTGCGCGTTGGTATCGACGATCTGACCATAAAGGAGTTCGTCACCGATGGAAAGAAGTTCTGCCAGTACAGTTTTCATGCAGGTGATTGAGGTCTCAAATATAGGAGTTTAGGGCAGCCTCCCGATTCGTTGCTTGTTATACTTTGTCTTGTAACTTAGTAACATGGATAACAACGAATTTTCTGCGGTCAACCATCAGAAAGAAATCTACCTGCGTGGATTTGCCGGAACGATGCCTCGTGTACCGGTTGCCTGGCGCCAGTTGGAAGAAAAAGCCCAGGCGTCCATGAGCGCCGAGGCATGTGCATACATCGCAGGAGGTGCGGGGCTCGAAAGTACACTTTCTTCAAACCGGTCTGACTTTGAAAAGGTCAGGATTGTCCCACGCATGCTCCGGGATACCAGTCAACGGGATACCGGCGTTGAGTTATTTGGTGAGCGCCTTCCGGCACCGCTTCTTCTGTCTCCGGTTGGGGTGTTGGAGATGGTCCACCCGGAAGCCGATGTGGCCGTGGCCAAGGCAGCGACTGCACTTGGCCTTCCCTTTATCTTTAGCAACCAGGCAAGCAAGCCGATGGAAGATGTGGCTGCAGTCATGGGAGCTTCACCACGGTGGTTTCAATTATACTGGAGCAAGTCCAATGACCTGGTAGCTAGTTTTGTACAGCGCGCTGAGCGTGCGGGGTGCACGGCCATTGTGGTAACGCTCGACACATCGCATCTCGGATGGCGGCCACGGGATCTCACCATCGCCTATCTGCCTTTCCTGGAAGGTAAGGGCATTGCGCAGTATACGTCAGACCCCGTCTTTCAGAGACTGATGGATGAGCCGGAACCTGCTACGGCAAGACCGCGCATTACATTTGACTTGCTTTCTGGCCTGGTCAGTATGGTGAATGCTTATCCAGGCAATGGATTCGTCAGCAAGCTGCGTTCGGGGAGACCCTTGAGGGCAGTGAGAAAATTTACGGCGATCTATTCCAACCCCTCGCTGACCTGGAACGATCTCGCATTCTTACGCAACCAAACGAAACTCCCCATCCTCCTCAAAGGAATCCTTCATCCAGACGATGCAGGTCATGCGATCGACCACGGAATGAATGGCATTATCGTTTCCAATCACGGCGGACGCCAGGTGGATGGATCGATCAGTACCATTGATGCCCTTCCGGGGATAGCCAATCGTGTGGCAGGTAAGATTCCGGTGTTGCTGGACGGCGGCATACGAGGTGGTGCCGACATGTTCAAAGCCCTGGCGCTTGGTGCAACAGCCGTGTGTGTGGGGAGACCGTATGTATACGGACTTGCGCTGGCTGGGAGTGACGGCGTACGGGAGGTGCTACAAAACCTCATGACGGAGTTTTACCTTACGATGGGACTTGCCGGCTGCAAGCAGGTTAAGGAAATTACACGGGATACCTTAAGCTGATCAAAAGTTTTACCTTTGGCGTTGAACGGCGACTATCGGATTCATTAGTTCATGAAGAAATTACTCCTTCTTACATTCTTTCTGTTCCTGGCAACACCGGCTGCATTTTCTCAATTTTGGAAAGCCGTTGAAAAGGAGATCAAGGCGGCCACTCCGCTCACATCAGAAGAGGTTACCCGGGGACTCAAGGAAGCCCTGACAAACGGTGCTTCAAAGGGCTCGCAACTGGTTTCGCAGGTAGATGGTTACTTCAAGAATCCTGAAATCAAAATCCCGTTTCCACCGGATGTAAAAAGAGTAGAAGACCAGCTTCGGCAGGTTGGATTGGGAAATCAGGTTGATGAATTTGTTCTTGCCCTGAACCGGGGGGCCGAGGATGCAGCGAAGCAGGCCGCTCCTATATTTGTCACAGCGATAAAGCAAATGACCGTAGAGGATGCTTTTGCGATTCTCAAGGGTGAGCCGGACGCAGCCACGCAGTATCTGAAGAAGACCACTTCTTCACAGTTGAAAGAAAAATTTTCACCCATTGTTCAGAATTCCCTGAACAAGGTCAATGCTACCAAATACTATGGCGATATCGTTGGCAACTATAACCGTGTTCCGTTTGTTCAGAAAGTGAATCCGGATCTGAATGCCTATGCAACCGACATGGCCATCCATGGATTATTTGTTATGATTGCGAAGGAAGAAAAAAATATCCGGCAGAATCCGGCCGCACGTAGCACCGATCTTTTGAAAAAAGTATTTAGTCAGAAATAAATTCAATCACATGATATCCTTTGAAAAACACAAGGCGACTCTTGAGGAAGCTGTAAAAGCGCTTCATAGCAGAACGTTTTACGCGGCTTTCCCCGAGCACCCGGCGCCGGCAGTATATGGGGAGACAGCCGATGCAGATGGACAAGCAAAATTCAAGGGGCAGGTGGGCAGGAAATTTGAGGAGTTGAAGCAGGCGGGTGAATCGGGTTGGGGAGGGGAGGAGGAGTCCCCGTATTTGCAGGAGCCGCTGAAAATCAGCTATCCAATTTTTTCTGTGTCAAGCCTTATGGAAAAATCAACCAACGCCTTTCACACCTGGAGAAAGGTATCCATCCAGGATCGTGCTGCAGTGTTAATGGAATCGCTGGACGGGATGAGGTCACGATTTTTTGAGATTGCCTATGCGACGATGCATACTACCGGCCAGGGATACATGATGGCCTTTCAGGCCTCGGGGCCTCACGCCGCGGATCGTGCCCTGGAAGCGATCGCAGCCGGATACGAGGAGCTAAATCGTTTCCCGGCAGCGACGGTCTGGGACAAGCCCATGGGAAAGTATAACCTCCAGTTGAAGAAAGAATGGCGGGCCGTGCCAAAAGGTATCTCTGTGGTAATTGGGTGCTCCACGTTTCCTACCTGGAATTCAGTGACAGCTATTTATGGAAGCTTGATGACGGGAAACTCAGTCATTGTGAAGCCTCATCCTGGAGCCATCCTGCCAATCGCCCTTGTCGTCGCGGAAATTCAGAAAGTACTGGCGGCCAATAACCTGGATCCGTGCACATGTCAGCTGGCCGCTGATACGTTTGACAAGATGATCACAAAAGAACTGGCCGAGCACCCTGCAGTGAAACTCATCGACTTCACAGGTAACTCAGCGTTTGGGTCCTACCTGGAGGCCCTGCCGGGGAAAACGGTGTTCACCGAAAAGACCGGTGTCAATTCCGTCATTCTGGATTCTGCGGAGGACATTGATAAGGCGGCAGCCAACCTGGCGTTCTCGGTGAATCTATACAGCGGACAAATGTGTACGGCACCACAGAATTTCTTTGTTCCGGAAGGGGGCATTAGTACACCTGCCGGAAAAGTTACATTTGAACAGTTTGCGCAAAAGTTTGTAGACAACCTCAACAGCCTTGTTGATAATCCAAAGGCCGGGCCCTTTGTGCTTGGTGCGGTCCAAAACAAAAAAACCAAAGAACGTGTGGCAGAAGCCGAAAAATTGCCTGGCAAGGTTTGGCTGAAGGCAAGACCCTTTGAAAACCCGATGTTCAAAAATGCGCGCCTTTCAACTCCGGTGGTGGTGGAGGTGGACGCGTCAAAGAAAGAAATATTCAGCAAAGAGCTCTTTGGGCCGATTGCTTTGCTCATCCGGACAAAAAACACGGACCAGTCCATCGCGCTTGCAAAGGAAATGGCCGAGCACCACGGGGCGATCTCCTGTGGCGCATATACCACCGACCCTGTTGTTCGCGAAAAGATCGCGGATGAAATGGCGTTGGCCGCCACGCCAGTATCTTTTAACCTCACCGGAGGAATCTACATGAATCAAAACGCTGCTTTTTCCGACTTCCACGTGACGGGTGGGAATCCGTCAGGCAATGCATCGTTTACAAATCCCGAATATGTCACCAAACGGTTTACATGGGTGGGGCACCGGGAGCCTGTGAAGTAAATTTTCAAGGATTCACTTTGCCTTTGCTACCGTCATTTTTCCGCTTCGCGGAAGTTTGCTAGCTGGGCATCCCAATTGTAATCCTTGTAGCTGATCAGGTAATCATGGAAATCGCCAGGAAGGTATGTGGAAAGAATCGTCCGTATCCCGGAGGTACCGTTAAAGTCTCCTTTGAACCACTGCAGTATTTTGCTGACCCGCACCCGCTTGTTCTTGGTGTCTATTTCTGTTTCTGAACGTAAGAAGGAAGTTGTTGCCGTTTCCAGTTGCTGATCGATATCGTGATAGGTATAGAAAGCTATAGGTGGGCAGCTACGGGCTCCGCAATTAAGAGCAAAATGGATCCGAAAATCAATTTCTGAAACAGCCAACTGCTTGATTGTTTTGGATGGAAAAAGTTGTGGGAGATATCCAAGGGAGTATTTTGATCTGTATTTGCGCAATATCCCGTGTTCAATATCATCAAGGCTGAAGAATTTGCCTGCGATTGGAATCATTTGTTTTGTAAATATTTCTGGCCTTTTCATGTGCTCCCTGGTGGCTAGAATTTGATACCAGGCATTGTAGATGTTTATCCAGAATGTTTTTCGTGACCGGTCGTTGGTTAGGCCTGAAACCAGTGAATTCATGGATAGTGCTGAAAGGGATTGTTCAACACTGTCAGTTGACCGTTCTGTTTTCACCCTCCACAAGATTTGCTCCGAAAGAATCAGGATATCTAAAGTAGATTGATTGATTTGTTCGACAGATGGTTTCGGTGGATGGTTGCTCCAAAGGAAGGTGGAGGAAATGGCCAGGGCGCTGGCAGCAAGGATCATTATCATTCTTGTCTTATTTTTCATTGGATCGTAAAACATTCAAATCGGGTCAAAAGTTGCACCCTTTGCTGGTTCAACTATTTAAGAGGAATTGTATAAATTTGATAAATTGGTCAACTCCCAAGTCCGGGAAAAGCCAGATCCATTATTCATGTTAAGGCAGTTTCAGACTGTGATAGATGACGTGCAAAATCCGCTTGAGCGAAAGCGGGCCAGCATGTTAATATATCTTGTTTTTGCTCAAACTATCTTGTCAGTCGGTTTATTTGTTTTGGTGGGAATAATTGTGAGAGATTACAGTGGTCCACACTTCGCGCCTATACTGATTGTAATATCGGGTGTTACACTGCTTTTGATATGGAAAGGGAAATATCGAATTGCCAGGGTAATCGATTTGATAGCGCTCAACGTGCTTCTTTTGTTCTTGTCACAACGACTGGGTAGCCAATCAGGGGTTAATTACTATTATGTGGCAACCGCAGCATCATCGCTGGCCCTATATGGATATGAGGAGTGGAGAACGGGCCTCGTGATAGCCACTTTGTCGCTCGTTCTATTCATAGTGGATGGAACCATTGATATGGATTTCATCCCGCAACGGTACCTGTCCAGCTCTCAGGCTGGCTTTCTGTTTATGGTCAATTCCACGATGACGTTCGTTATCAGCGCTTATTGCATAGTAATGATGCATAAGTTGAATTATGAATCGGAGAAGGGCCTTTTGGAAACTCAAAAACTAGTTGAAATGCAAATCGCAGAACTTAAGAAAACCAATTCAGAACTTGATCGCTTCGTTTACAGTGCCTCCCACGACTTGAGGGCGCCCCTAAGCAGCATCAGCGGTCTGATCACCATCATGCAGCAGGAAAAGGGGGCCAACAATCCGCTTTACATTTCCTTGATGAAAGACCGGGTAAAGGCGATGGATGAATTTATTCGGGAGATAGTTGATTACTCCCGCAACGCTAGGCTGGAACCGGAAATGAAGAAGTTCCGGCTTCATGAACTGATCGATGAGATCGTTAACTCCCTCACATATTTCGAGAATGCTGATAAAGTAAGCATTGAGGTTCATGTTTCTGAAGATCTTGATCTCTATTCGGACAAGGAACGACTCCGGATTGTGTTGAATAATCTGATGACCAACTCCATCAAGTATGCTGATTTTTCCAAGGAGCGACCATTCATCCAGGTGACGGCCAGCCGCTCTGCGCAAGCTGTTCTTTTGGAAGTAAAAGACAACGGCATTGGGATAACCGATGCTCACACGGCCAGGGTTTTTGAAATGTTTTACAGAGCCACCGAACGATCCAAAGGATCAGGGCTTGGGCTTTACATTGCGAAAGAAGTTGTTGAAAAACTCGGCGGAAAATTGGCCATGCACTCCGAGGTGAACGTTGGGTCATGCTTCTCTATTGAATTGCCGGCTTTTCGCGCGGTATGAGAAGAGACTGACTCAATTTAGTTGAAAGCGTAAGATCTTCCCGAGGGATTATCCGTACTGGTGTTTTCCTCTTGACCAGCCTTTGTGTTTTAGAAGCTTGTCTCCGGATTCAACGGCCCCTTCCTCCATTTCGGTGCCCATGGAGTCATTCCATCGGTTCAGATAGCCAAACAGGGCTACCACGCCCAGGATTTCCACAATCTCCCCGTCGTCCCAGAAGTTCCTCAGGTTCTGCGCTAGTTCATCGGTAACAGAATTAGGGATGATCGAACTGGCCATGGCAAAGTCAAGGGCGGCGCGTTCAGCCGAAGAAAAGGAGGGATGCGTCTTGTAGTCCCAGATATTTTCCAACTGATCCTGTATCGCCCCGTAGCGTTCAGCGGCGCGTATAGTATGTGCCTGGCAATACTGACATCCAGAGGTATAGCTGCTGATGTATCCGATCAGACGCTTCAGTGCGCTGGTTACCCTGCCTGAATTTTCCATGACTGCCTTGTTCATTTCAATGAACGCCAGAGCGATGCGTGGACGAATATGCATGGTCTTGATGCTGTTGGGGCAAAAGCCAAGTGTCTCGTTATAGAATTCGATGAGCTTTTGAAGTTCAGCATCCTCCGTAGAGGATTTCGGGTAAACCAGAGGTCTTTTCATTGCGTGTTGACTCAGCTCCAAAGATAGGGCAAACAATCAGACCTACTTGGGCATTGTAACTGGAAAGGTGACTGCGTCAAGCACCCTGTGGTGAAGGACATAATTCCCCCATGTCCGGAGATTGTGAAACTCCACCACGCACCCAGATCAACCCCGGGTGCATTTCATACCAACCTTGGTTGGGGTGTGGAGAATATCGGCCCCGATAGCTCCCGTTAGTTATCGGGACGGGACGAAGCGATGACCTCTTCCATGCCATGGAAGCGTCCCGACGCGTCGGGACCAGCTGAGCTACACGGTCTTAAGAATTGACTCAATGTATTTTCGACTTTTCTTTCTTTTGATGTCTTTCTCCCTTCTGATTGCATCACTTCGCGAATTGAATGGCTCCGTATGAACCACAGTCCAATCATCAGCAATCGATGTGTACCTGGAAATACCGGATAGGTGAGACTTGAGCCTGATATCTACATTCTCGGTTTCCCCAACGTAGTACCTATCGGCCTTTCTTGAGTAAAGAATGTAGACGTAGTACGACATAAAAATCCAACGCCGGAGGATTATGTGGAGAATATCGGCCCCGATAGCTCCCGTTAGTTATCGGGACGGGACGAAGCGATGACCTCTTCCATGCCATGGAAGCGTCCCGACGCGTCGGGACCAGCTGCTCCATCGGTTGTCTTAGGTCTTAGTGGAGAATATCGGATTCGAACCGATGACCTCTTCCATGCCATGGAAGCGCTCTAGCCAGCTGAGCTAATCCCCCGATACTGAGAACATGTGTCCTCGTTGTTTGAAGTCTTCACATCTTCTCACCGCCCGTTCCTGCTTCAAAACAGGTCGCAAAGGTATTTTAAAAATGTTTTCTGGCAAACCGGGGGCATTTTCTTTTCGAACAGTCGGTACCTTTTTCGGGCATTTTATTCCGGGAATCAACCTAAAATCGTAAATCGTATGAAACCCGGGATCCTGAAAACATTTACGCTCTATCGATCTTCCGCAGGCTCCGGCAAAACCAGGACGCTGGCGAAGGAATACCTGAAGTGGGCACTGCAGCACCGGGCGCAGTACTTCCGGCACATCCTGGCCGTGACATTTACCAACAAGGCTACTCAGGAAATGAAAGACCGGATTCTGGCCTACCTCGGTGCTTTTGCTCGCGGCGAGTCCGACAGCCTGGCGGAAGAACTCAAAAAGGAACTCGGAATGGATAATCAAGCTTTTCAGCAAAATTGTGCTGAACTGCTCACCTTGATTCTCCATCAATACGACCAATTCTCCATCAGCACCATCGACGCCTTTTTTCAGCGGGTGATTCGGTCGTTTACGCGGGAATCCGGGCTCATCGGTGACTACCGCCTGGAAGTAGAGCAGGATGCAGTGCTGGAGGAAGTGATTAACAACCTGATCGACGAACTGGTCGACAAGCAGGAGCTTACACAGTGGGTCGTGGAGTTCGCAAAGGAGAATCTCGAAAACGACAAAGCCTGGGATGTGCGCTCAATCCTCGTGGATTTTGCCAGTGAAATCTTCCGAGACGAATTCAAAGCCATCGAAGATGAATTGATGGAGCACACGAAACAGCCTGACTTCTTCCGTCACCTCCGCGATGAACTATGGAAGGTGAAGAACGCATTCTTAAAAGGTGTTTCTGTTCCGGCCACCGACGTGTTGAAAATCTGGGAGACAAACCAATGGGATCCTGGCCATTTCAAATGGGGAAGTACTTCAGGCCTGACAAAGTATTTTGAGCAGTTCGCCAACGGGAAAATGCTGAAGAGTTTTGAACTCATCAAGGACCGGATGAGAGGGGATTTCCTGCATGCCAAAAACTGGCCCTCCAAGAACTACCCACAGAAGACTGCAACAATCCTTCAGGTCGCAGAGACCGAGTTTATTCCACGCATCAAGGCCATCAACGACCTCTACGACAGGGAATATGCAAGGGCATTAACGGCAGAAATTGCACTTCAAAACCTCTACGTCTTTGGCCTGCTTGCGGATATCGCCCGCAAACTTCAGGATTACAAGCGTGAGAACAACCTGATGCTGCTGGCAGATGCTCCTAAATTTTTGAACAAGATTATCGGCGACAGCGACACGCCTTTTGTATACGAAAAGGTGGGCTCGTTCTACCGCCATTATCTCATTGACGAGTTTCAGGATACCTCTGGTTTTCAGTGGAATAATTTTCTTCCCCTGCTGACCAACGGCCTGGATGAGGGTTATCCCAGCATGGTCGTCGGTGACGTGAAGCAAGCCATTTACCGGTGGCGTGGTGGCGACCTGAGCCTGCTGGAGAAAACAATTGAACACGATATTGGCGCCGGCCGAATGGACATCCGAAAGCTGGAATCCAATTTCAGGAGTGCGGAAAAGATCGTGGTCTTTAATAACGCCATGTTCACTGCGTTGGCGGCAATTGCATCGGAGGAGACCGAATCAGCCATTGCACCCTCCGTCTACCGCGACGTCATGCAGGCGACGGGTGCAGAAGCCGGGGGTTTTGTCCATGTGAGCTTTCTGGAGGAGGAGGGGGAAGAGACATGGAAGAGCAGTGCGCAAAAGAAGATCCCAAAGCACCTGGAGATGCTTCAGCAGCGGGGCATACCCTTGGCGGACATTGCCATCCTCGTTCGCCGGAATGACGAAGGCCAGAAAATCGCTGCCATGTTGTTGGAATATCGGAATTCGGAGCAAGCCTTGCCCGATTGCCGATATGATGTGGTCTCGAACGAGTCCTTGCGCATCGATGGAGCGTCTACCGTAAATTTATTGCTGGGCGCCATGCGCTATCTTCTAAATCCGGATGATGCAACAGCGCGTGCTCAACTTTCCTACGAATATGCCCGACTGCACGAACCGACCCGCAACGAGGCGGATGTATTTGCGGTGGCCAACCAGGTTTTTTTTGAGAGCCAGTTGCCGGAGAAGTTCACTCGTGAGAAGATTTCGCTGAAGAAACTACCGCTCTTCGAACTCACGGAAACGATCATCGACATTTTTGATTTGGGAAGACAGAAAGGCGAACTGGTATACCTCCAGGCATTTCAGGATCTGGTATTGGAGTTCTACAGCCGGGAGCGAAATGACCTGGCCTCCTACCTCGAATGGTGGGAACTAAACAAGAGCAAGGAAAAAACGTCGATCAAACTTTCGGGGGAAGTAAACGCAGTCAAAATACTAACCATCCACAAGGCGAAGGGATTGGAATTCAAATACGTTATTATCCCCTTTTGCTCCTGGAATATAGACCATGAGAAGTTTCTTGCGCCCAACCTTTGGGTAACTTCCAATGAGCAGCCCTTTTCATCCGCCGGATACCTTCCAGTCAAGTATGGGAAGGTTTTGGGGAGGACCTACTTTGCAGTGCCTTTTCAGGAGGAGAGAATCCGCGTCCATCTCGATAACCTCAACCTCTTGTATGTAGCGCTCACCCGTGCAGAACGCGGCCTGATTATTATGGCGCCCCATCCGGACACGAGGAGCAATGTAAAGAGCGTGGCAGGTTGGCTTTATAAGGCCATCCAATCAAGCGATACACTGAGCGAGACCTGGAATTCAGCAACGCAGGAATTCTCACTTGGAGAAATCTTACATGCAAAGGAAAAAGCAAGTCAGCGTGCTGGGACAGTGGAGCTTCTGGCGTATGAAACGTCGCGGTGGCGCGACAAGCTGGTTATCCGACAGGCCGGCAACATATTTTTTCAGGGGATGAGTTCAGACACACGGGGCCGAATCAATTACGGCATACACTTGCATGCCGTCTTGTCCCGTATCAAAACAAGAGATGATGTGGCTCCCACGCTGGTGCGCCTCGTCCAAGAAGGATTGGTGGTAGAAACGGAACGGCCAGTCCTTGAAGTCGAGCTGAATGAATTGTTGAGCAACCCGGTCGTGGCGCGGTGGTTTGAGCTCGGCTGGGATGTACGGAACGAAGTCCCGATTCTCCTACCCGGAAATACGGCGAGCCGGATTGATCGATTATTATTAAAAGAGAACCACGCGATAGTCATCGACTTTAAGACCGGGGAAAAATCAAAGACAGATCAAAAGCAGGTTATGGAGTACATGGATATTCTGAAACAGATGGGGTTCACCGAGGTGGAAGGGTATCTGTTATATACCCGCGACAAAGAGGTTCTTTCCCTCCATGATGGAAAGAAACGGGTGGTGAAGAAAAAGAATGAGAGTCAACTAGGTCTGGATTTCTAGCGCACATGAAATCCTTCCTACAAAACCTTGCTGAAGAGACCCTGAAGAAACACCCCTCCCTGGATGGACTCACCATCGTGTTTCCCAACCGACGTGCCGTGCTCTATTTTCGAAAGCATCTGAGTTCACTCCTGACACAACCCGCATTTGCTCCGCGAATCAACACTATTGAGGAGTTCGTTTCAGGCCTATCTGCCTTGCATGTTCCTGATAGGCTGGAGCTGATTCACCGGTTGTACACATCCTACAATGCCGTAATGAATACGCGGCAGGATGGTGAGGAGACGATGAGCGAGTCATTTGATCAATTTTATTTTTGGGGAGACATGCTCCTTCGTGATTTTGATGAAATCGACAAATACATGGTCGATGCGCGCATGCTCTTTCGGGACCTCAGTAACCAAAAGGAGCTGGATGCAGGTTTTGATTTTTTGACCGATGAGCAAAAGGAGTTTCTTCTGAGCTTCTGGGGAAATTTCAACGTTGATCTGAACGCAAACAAGAGAAAATTTCTTCGAGTGTGGAGGCTGCTGGCAGATGTATACGATACATACCGGGAGCAACTGGGTCAAAACGGCCTGGCTTACGAAGGCATGCTTTATCGCGAGGTGGCTGAGGGGCTCCGTGACAAACCGGCCTCCACGGATCCGGGCCAAATCATTTTTGCCGGCTACAATGCGCTTACCGGCGCGGAGGAAAAAATTATCACGCACTTTGTTTCCGCCGAGAAAGCAGAAGTGCATTGGGATTTGGATGCCTATTATGTTAATAACACTGCCCAGGAAGCCGGTCGGTTCTTCCGCTCGTATCAACGGCATGAAATCCTGAAGAAAACGTTTGTCGGGGATACCCCGTCCAACTTCAGCGGAAAAAAGAACGTGCAGCTATTTGGGTCAGCGCAGCATGTTGGTCAGGCCAAACTGATGAGCCAGGTCTTGGAGGAGCAGTTGGGGAAAGGCTTTGATCCGGAGGATACCCTCATTGTTCTGCCTGACGAAAAACTGCTCTTACCGGTGCTGCACGGTGTCTCCGGTCACGTTGACAAACTCAATGTTACCATGGGTTTCCCGCTGGCCAGCACGCCCATCTTCAACCTGGTGGAGTTTCTCGTCGAACTGCAGCTTCATCAGCGTACGGGTCTGTTCAACCACCGCCAGGTCCTTGCCCTGCTATCGCATCCCTATGTCGTTTCGGCGGATCCATCACATGCAAACCGCTACCGGAAAGAGATTCTGGAGAAGAACCAGGTTTCTATTCATGCGGAGATTCTTCAGGCCGGCCCGCCGTTGTACAGCGCTGTCTTCCGCGCCCTGGAGGGTGAGGGCCTTCTGGAGTACCTCCGTGAGGTAATTCATGCCATCGGCTCATTACAGTACCTTACTGATCTCGACAAAGAATATACGTTCCATGCCTTGACGCTGGTGAATCGCCTGGAGGAAGTGATGGGAAGCACACCTGCGAAAGATGCAAAGAACTGGAGAGAATCACTGAAATCGTTCAGCAGGCTCTTCCGTCAATTGGGCAGGTCTCAGAAAATTCCATTTACGGGCGAGCCCTTGAAAGGGCTTCAGATCATGGGCGTGTTGGAAACCCGGAACCTGGACTACAAAAATGTTTTTGTGCTTTCGCTCAACGAGGGGGCACTGCCCGCTTCGGGGAACAAGGCATCTTACGTTCCGTACAACATCCGAAAGGCGTATTCCCTGCCTACTGCTGAACACCAGGATGCCATGTATGCGTATCTTTTTTACCGCGTGCTGCAGCGCGCGGAGAATGTTTTTCTTTTCTATAACACGGAAACAGACATCCTCGGTCAGGGCGAGATGAGCCGTTTTGTTCAGCAAATTCTTCTTGAATCAGGCTGGAAGATTCAACGGAAGGTGCTCCACAGCCCCGTTCAGCCACGGCCGATTACGCCGATCACCATCGAAAAGAGTGAACAGGTGCTTCAGGATCTCACCAAACTGAATGAGGGCAACAAAAATTTCAAGGGAATCTCTCCGTCAGCACTCAATACGTACATCGACTGCCCGTTGCAATTTTACCTGAAACACGTGGCCAAAATCAGGGAGCCCAAGGAGGTTGAAGAGAATTTGGACGCACGCCTGTTTGGAAATCTGCTGCATAACGTGATGGAGAAATTCTACCGGCGGATTCAGGAAAAGAAGAAGAGCCCCATTATTCAGTCCACCGATTTTGAGCACTACAAAGAGACCGTCAGTCAATTGATTGACGAGGCGTTCATCCTTCATTATGGAATTGAGGCAGGCAGGAAGCTGATCTATGAAGGTCAGCGGCTGGTGGTTCGCGAAGTGATACGGAGTTTTGTGGAACGGATTGTTGAGCATGATAAAGCGTACACGCCTTTTACCATCGAGGGGTTGGAGCGTGGAGAGCTTTTATATTATGCGAAAATTGAAAATGCGCCGGGCCAAGCGGTCCTCAGCGGAAAAATTGATCGGCTTGACCGCAAAGGCGATGTCGTTCGGGTCCTGGATTACAAGACAGGCCGCGGTGATCTTGACTTCGCAAGTTTGGAATCGCTCTTCGATGGAAGCGGGCCGCGCAACCGCGCGGTTTTCCAGACGTTGATCTACGCTTTGTTGTACCGGGCAAACCACAACACGGCCGGTGTGCGCCTGGCCCCCGGACTGATCAGCAGATTGAATTTATTCGACGAAGCGCTTGACCACCGGCTTATCCTCAACAAGATCCCGGTCGATGACGCAGAGCCGTTACTGGAGGAGTTTGAAGGGCGCCTGAAGAGTTTGCTGGAGGAGATGTTTGATCCTAATACGCCGTTCAAGCAGACTCAAAACCTTGAAGCTTGCAAGTTCTGTCTCTTCCAGAACATCTGCTATCGGTAGAGATTTCTCCCAGGCCATGCCCACAGCTGCCATATACTCAGCGTGTACAAAACCGTCCACCGTTGTGTACGGAATCGGATGGAGGGCAACCGGCCGAAGGCTGCTGCGGTTGGATTTTGACCGTTTTTCTTATTGGCGGGTATTTTGCGTGCTGGTGGGAATGAAAACCCTACTGCTTTGGTTCATCCTTCTGGTGTTGTGCTGGCCTCTGGCCATCGTCTTGCTCATTTTGTTTCCCCTGATCTGGTTGCTGCTCCTTCCGTTTCAATTGATCGGATTTGCCGTCGGTGGGATCTTCAAATTTATCGGGGCCTTGTTCATGCTGCCCTACCGCCTGATTCGGTAATATTTCCGCCATGAGGCAATGTTCTTACTTTTGTGCCAATGGATTTGGGTAGATTCAAAAAGGCGTCAACGAGCAAGGCAACGGATCACCGGAAATTTCTGGCTGGACTTAAGAAGAAGGATTCAGCGAAAGTCGACAAGGCGTTTCATCAGCTTCATGATGCGGTCTTTGCCGAAACAGACTGCCTGACTTGCGGAAATTGTTGCAAGACGACCAGCCCGATCTTTTATCAAAATGACATCGAGCGTTTGGCGAAAGTGCTCAGTATGAAGCCCGGAGATTTCATGAAGAAATATCTCCGAACGGATTCGGACAATGACTTCGTGCTTCAGTCAGCGCCTTGTCCGTTTCTGGATGACCAGAATTACTGCAGGGTATATGAGGCCAGACCGAAAGCCTGCCGGGAGTATCCGCACACAAACCGGAAGAAGATGGTTCAGATTCTGGACCTGACTGCCAAAAATACACAGGTTTGTCCGGCGGTATTTGAGATGGTGGAACGGCTTAAAAAAATAAATCTGTGAACGACAAAGCCATTCACAGATCGCAAATTTCCAATAGTCGTTAAGCTACCTGGGCGCTCAGTTTCGATGCCAGCACGGACTTGGGCACAGCGCCCACCTGCTTATCAACGATCTGCCCATTCTTAAAAACAAGAAGGGTAGGTATCGACCGGACCCCAAAGCGCGCCGTTACCTGAGGGTTTTCATCCACGTTAAGCTTGCCCACCACGGCCTTTCCTTCGTAGTCTCCGGCCAGTTCTTCAACGGCAGGTCCAATCATTTTGCAAGGGCCACACCATTCAGCCCAGAAATCCACCAGCACCGGCTTGTCCGACTTCAGTGTCTCATCAAAGTTCGCGTCTGTTAGTACAATTGCTTTTCCCATGTTTGAAATTAGATTTTAAAGTAGATAGTATCCTCACTTAGGCCAACGCAAAGATAGGGGCAGAAGTTCAACGGCAAACAGGAAAGTTTCAACGCTGCATGAGGCCTATCAAAACCCCTAATAGACCACCTGGACCTTCACCTCGGGTAGCCGCTTCATGCGCCGAACCATATCATTGACAGGTTTTACCCTGAATTTCCGGGACAGCAGGTCGAGGGTTATGTTCTCCCGCTCGTCACGGAGTTTCAGGTACAGGGGAGTGCCTCCTCCGAATTCGGCGAAAATGGTCTCCAATTGCGCGACCAGGGCAGGGGTGAGCGAACTGGTTGCCACGTGCACTTCTAGCCCTTTGGCGCGCTTGACTCCTATTTCATTCAATAACTCAATCTGCCGGATTTTGAATTCAAGATTTTGTTCTCCCCATGTCTTGCGCACCACGGTGCCTTCAATAAATAGAAACAAACCCGGCATCAAAAACGACTTGAATTTGAGATAGTCGTCGCTCCAGAGGATAAACTCAAACTTCCCGCTGTAATCTTCCACCACTAATTTCCCAAAGGGCCTTCCGGTCTTGGTCATCTTGTGTTCCACTGATGCCACGATACCTCCCATTTTGAATTCCTTGCCCTCCGACGACTGGAGATCATTCAATGCGGAAACGGGAGCGGTGCAGAAGGTATCGATCTCAAATTTGAAATTGTCCAGCGGATGGCCGGAGATGTAAATGCCCACAACCTCCTTTTCAAAGTGGAGCTTCTCAATCTCGCTGAAAGGCTCGACGGCATCCACGCGTGGCTTTGGAATTTCCTCGCCTGAAGGTCCGCCGAAAAGACTTACCTGTGAACTCATGGCTTCCTGCTGCAGTTTGGCAGCGAACCGGGTTGCTTTCTCCGTCAGATTGATATCCCCTTCCCGGGCATAGACGTATTGACGCCGGTGAAATTCAATAAAACAATCGAACGCTCCTGAAAGCGCCAGGCATTCAAACGTTTTCTTGTTGACGGCACGCTGGCTTAAGCGGGAAGCGAAATCAAAAATATCTTTGTACGCGCCGTGTGCATCCCGCTCCTGGATGATCGCCTCTACGGCAGCCTCGCCTGCCCCCTTGATAGCGCCAAGCCCGAAGCGGATGGCCCCTTCTTTGTTAACCTCAAAGAATACCCCGGATTCGTTGACATGCGGGCCAAGCACTTCGATGCCCATCTTTCGGCATTCTTCGGTGAAGAAGGTGACGTTCTCGAGGTGGTTCTGCGAATGCGTGAGTACTGCCGCCATGTACTCCGCCGGATAATTGGCCTTGAGGTAGGCGGTGTGGTACGCCACCAGGGAATAACACGTGGAGTGTGACTTGTTGAACGCGTACTGGGCGAAAGCCTCCCAGTCTTTCCACACCTTGTCAGCAATGCGCTCATCATGGCCGTTCTTGATACACCCCGCGATGAACTTGTCTTTCATTTTATCCAACACATCCTTCTGCTTCTTGCCCATGGCCTTACGCAGGATATCGGCATCGCCTTTGGAAAAATTAGCCAGCTTTTGTGAAAGCAGCATCACCTGTTCCTGGTACACCGTAATACCATACGTATCTTTCAGGAACTCCTCCATTTCAGGGAGGTCATACCGGATGGCTTCCCGGCCATGCTTCCGGGCAATGAAATTCGGTATGTATTCCATCGGCCCCGGACGGTAGAGCGCGTTCATCGCGATAAGGTCTTCAAACTTGTCGGGCTTCAGTGAACGCAGGTAGTTTTGCATCCCCTCACTTTCAAACTGAAAGGTTCCGGTTACTTCGCCGCGTTGATAGAGCTGATAGGTGGTGAGGTCGTCCAACGGAATGGTCTCCATGTCTACATCAATTCCCCTTCTTCGCTTGATATTTTTTAACGCCGTCTTGATAATGGTCAGCGTAGTCAGACCAAGAAAGTCCATCTTGAGCATGCCGGCATTCTCAACGACGCTGTTGTCGAATTGGGTGACCAACATCGTAGAATCTTTAGCCGTCGAAACAGGGATCAGCTGCGTCATGTCTTCGGGTGTAATAATCACGCCGCAGGCATGGGTGCCGGTATTTCGCAAGGATCCTTCAATGACTATGGCCTGCCTCAGCACCTCCGACCGCCGGTCGGTTCCTTTCCGGATATCGTCCAGTTCGCGTACTTCTTCGAATGCCTTGGCAAGGGTGGTGCCAGGCCTTTCCGGAATCATCTTCGCCAGGTTATTGGCCTCCGAAAGTGGTAGCTCCATCACCCGAGCACAATCACGGATGGACGACTTGGCGGCCATCGTGCCGTAGGTAATGATCTGGGCTACCTGGTTGTGTCCATATTTTTCAATGACATACTGGAGCACCTTGTCACGCCCTTCGTCGTCGAAATCAATATCAATGTCAGGGAGCGAAACACGGTCGGGGTTCAGAAACCGCTCGAATAGAAGATCGTATGCGATCGGATCGACGTTGGTGATGCCGATGCAGTAGGCCACTGCTGACCCGGCCGCCGATCCGCGGCCCGGCCCCACCGACACACCCATCTCGCGGGCCTTCGATGTAAAGTCCTGGACGATCAGGAAGTATCCCGGATAGCCTGTCTTGCGTATAGTATCCAGCTCGAAATCCAGGCGTTCCCTGATTTCCACAGTGATTTCCGGATATCTCCGCTTAGCTCCTTCGTATGCCAGGTGCTTGAGGTAGTCGTCCTCGGATTTGAACTTCTTGGGAATATCAAATTTTGGGAGCGCAACCTTCCGTTCCAGTTTGTACGTTTCCACTTTATCCACGATTTCGGAAAGCGTATCGATGGCTTCCGGCAGATCGTTGAACAGCCGCTTCATTTCCTCCTGCGGTTTGAAATAATATTCGTTGTTGGGTAATCCAAACCGCTTGCCGCGACCTTCTCCGATGGGGGTAGATTGAAACTCGCCTTCTTTGATGCAGAGCAGCACGTCGTGCGCATTGGCTTCTTCCTTCTTGAGGTAGAACACCTCGTTGGCGGCAAAATATTTTACGTCGTGCTTCTTGCAAAACCGAAGCAAGGTTTGATTTACATGATCCTCTTCCGGTATGCCGTGACGATTCAATTCAACATAGAAGTCGTTGCCAAATACAGTGTGCCACCAGACGAAGGCCTCTTCGGCCTGGCGCTCCCCTACATGAAGAATCAGGTGCGGCACTTCCGATTGTAGCCCCCCGGTGGTGGCAATAAGCCCTTCCCGGTTTTGTTCGATGAGTTCCTTGTCGATGCGGGGATAGATCCCGTACAGCCCTTCGATGAAGCCCAGCGAACTGAGTTTGGCAAGGTTATGATACCCGGTTTTGTTTTTGGCGAGTAATACCTGTTGATATTTTTTGTCCGGGTTGTCTTTTGTGAATTTGGTCTTCTTGCGCTCCAGGGCAACAAAGAATTCGCAGCCAACGATTGGTTTTATTTCTTGCTCCAGCGCTTCACCAACAAATTTGAAGGCACCAAAAAGATTTCCCAGGTCTGTCAACGCTATGGCGGACATGCCTTCTTCTTTCGCTTTGGCAATAATCTGCTGAACATTGGCCGTTGCCTGCAGGACGGAATATTGCGAATGAAGGTGCAGGTGATAAAAAGGCTTCTCCGTCAACCCGCCTGTATGGGTACCTCCTGAGTAGCCTTTCTTTTTGGTCTTATCGCGCTTGCTTTGGTTACCCGCCTCCAGGTTTGGCTCCTCGTAGGTTATATCTTCCGGGGGCGTTGCGTCAAAGGGCTTGACGACGTGTTGTTTGATAAGACCGAAGAACGACCGGGCTGTGGCGGCGACATCGTACGCTGCGTCGTGGGCATCGTGAAAGGCCTTGCCAAAAAGCTTTTCGTGCAGTTCATTTAAACGCGGCATCTTTAACCTACCGCCAGGTCCGCCAGTAAGCTTGCAGAAGTCGATGGACACGATTCCGGTGTCAATTTTCGTTGCTGTGAGGAGATGCTCCGTTGGGAGGGACTGACGGATGAGTTCTGCGCCAAGGATGTTGACATCAAATTCAATGTTATGGCCGATCAGGACCGACGTCTTATCCAGGTCTTCGCGAAATCCGGCAAGAACCCCGGAAATCAGGCTCCCTTCCTCCATGGCCCGCTTCGTCGAGATGCCGTGAATCTGCTCTGCCTTGAATGGAATGTCGAATCCTTCCGGTTTGATGATGTGATTCTGGCGGGAGAGCAGTTTACCGCGTGCATCATGCAGCTGCCAGGCTATCTGAACGATCCGGGGCCAGTTGTCCAGGTCTGTCAGGGGCGCGGTTTTGTTGTGCGGAACACCGGTGGTCTCCGTATCAAAGATCAAGTACATGAAAAACGGTTCAGTGGTTGTTGGTAAAATTACCCCGGGGTGGCCAAAGGCCAAAAGATTTTAAGAAAGGTTACAGGAAAATCCGGACAAAGTGGGAGTTTGTTTGTTAAAGGCGAGGGAAGTATTTTTGATTTACCTGAAAAACACCCAAAAACCTTATGAAGTGGTTTGTTGACATGTTCTCCAGCACGCTGGGGAGAAAACTGGTGATGGCCCTCACGGGGTTGTTTCTGATCACCTTCCTGCTTGTACACCTTATTGGTAACCTTCAGCTCCTCAAGAACGATGGCGGACATGCGTTCAATGTGTATGCGGAGTTTATGAGCACGAATCCGCTGATCCAGACGATATCCAAGGGAAATTTCGCGTTGATCCTTATTCATATTATCTGGTCCCTCCTTCTCACCCGCAAAAACCGGATCGCACGCGGCTCGGTGGGGTATTCTGTGAGTCATGGAGGATCATCCATATGGTCATCCCGGAACATGGGCATCCTGGGAACTATCGTCCTCGTGTTTCTGGTCGTTCACCTGAAGGATTTCTGGGGTCAGATGCACTATGGCGGCATCGCCACTGTTGATTACGACGGCAAAACAGTGCGCAACATATACATCGTTGTGGCTGAATGGTTTAGCAAAGGCTGGTATGTAGGACTGTATGTCTTTTGCATGATCGCCGTAGGCTTCCATCTGTGGCACGGATTCATTAGCGCTTTTCAAACTCTTGGACTGAACCATTTGAAATACAATCCGGTGATCAGTTTTGTGGGCAAGGCCTTTTCGGTCATTGTACCCGCGCTCTTTGCCCTCATCCCCATTTGGATGTTTTTGTCCTGACTCCTAAAGACCTGATAGAATGATCAAACCCGACTCAAAAATCCCGGCTGGCCCCCTGGCTGAAAAGTGGTCAAAGCATAAGTTCAATTTGAAGCTGGTAAACCCGGCCAACAAAAGAAAGTACGAGGTGATTGTTGTGGGAACGGGGCTGGCAGGCGCTTCGGCAGCTGCTTCCCTGGCTGAATTGGGCTACAATGTGAAAGCATTTTGTTTTCAGGATAGCCCACGGAGAGCCCATTCCATCGCCGCTCAGGGTGGGATCAATGCCGCCAAGAATTATCAGAATGACGGAGATAGCGTCTACCGGTTATTCTACGATACCATCAAAGGTGGTGACTATCGGTCCCGGGAAGCTAATGTTCACCGCCTGGCAGAGGTAAGCGTCAGCATCATCGACCAGTGCGTTGCCCAGGGCGTTCCGTTTGCACGCGAGTACGGTGGCACGCTGGCGAATCGATCGTTTGGCGGATCCCAGGTATCGCGTACATTCTATGCGCGCGGGCAAACCGGCCAGCAATTGTTGCTCGGGGCCTATTCGGCCTTGAACCGCCAAATCGCAAACGGCAAGGTTAAAATGTATAACCGAACGGAAATGCTCGACGTCGTCATCGTTGACGGGAAAGCGCGGGGCATTATAACCCGTGACCTCATTACCGGGAAAATCGAGTCGCATGCCGGTCATGCCGTACTCTTGTGTACCGGCGGGTACGGCAACGTATTCTACCTTTCCACCAACGCAAAGAACTCAAACGTAACGGCCGCCTGGAGGGCGCACAAGAAAGGGGCCTTCTTTGGAAACCCGTGTTTCACGCAAATCCATCCTACGTGCATCCCTGTTTCCGGGGATCACCAGTCAAAACTTACATTGATGTCTGAATCCCTACGCAACGACGGCCGCGTTTGGGCGCCCAAAGTAGGAATGAAGGGGTTAAAGGCGAAGGAGGCAACAAAGATCGCCGAGCAGGATCGCGATTATTTTCTGGAGCGACGTTATCCATCCTTCGGAAACCTGGTTCCACGTGATGTGGCTTCTCGCAATGCCAAGATGGTATGTGACGAAGGGCGTGGTGTTGGAACAACGGGACTGGCTGTCTTTCTGGATTTCGCAGATGCGATCAAGCGCGATGGCAGAAAGACCATTGAAGCCAAGTATGGCAATTTGTTCGACATGTATCAGCAGATCACCGGCGACAATCCGTACGAAATGCCCATGATGATTTTCCCTGCCGTGCACTATACCATGGGGGGGCTTTGGGTGGATTACAATTTGATGACGAGCGTCCCGGGTTTGTATGCGTTGGGCGAGTGCAATTTTTCGGATCACGGAGCCAACCGTTTAGGGGCCAGCGCATTGATGCAGGGCCTTGCTGATGGATACTTTGTTATTCCATACACCATCGGGGATTACCTCGCTGGTCTTTCCTGGGAAAAGCTGAGCACCGACAGACCGGAATTCAAGGAAGCGATGGATTCCATCCAGAAGCGCGTGGAGAAATTACTTTCCGTCAAGGGGAAGAAGACGGTCGATGAATTTCATCGCGAACTGGGGTTGACCATGTGGGAATATTGCGGCATGTCACGCAATGAAGCCGGATTAAGGGTGGCGAAAGAGAAGATTCAGGCCCTGCGCAAAGAATTCTGGGAAAACGTCACCGTGCTCGGCAGTTCCAATGAATTGAATATGGAGTTGGAGAAAGCCGGTCGTGTAGCAGATTTTCTGGAGTTAGGTGAATTGATGGTCGATGATGCCCTTAACCGGTCTGAATCGTGCGGAGGACATTTCCGTGAGGAATCGGCAACAGCGGACGGTGAGGCATTGCGGAAAGACGACGAGTTTGCCTATGTGTCTGCCTGGGCCTTTGCCGGCGAAGGAAAGCCCGAAGAACTGCAACAGGAACACCTCATTTTCGAGAACGTGAAACTTACACAGCGGAGTTATAAATAATCCGAACAACAACCAACAAGCGATGAAAATCAACCTGAAGGTCTGGAGACAAAAAGGACATCATACAAAAGGAGGGTTCAAAACATACAACCTGGGACATGTGTCTCCGGACATGTCTTTTCTGGAAATGTTTGATGTCCTCAATTCGGATCTTATCAAGAAAGGAGAGGAGCCCGTTGCCTTTGATCACGACTGCCGGGAGGGAATTTGTGGCATGTGCAGTATGTATATCAACGGCAGGCCGCACGGACCCCAGCAGACTACTACCTGCCAGTTGCACATGCGGTCGTTTAATGACGGTGACACAATCGTCGTGGAGCCGTGGAGGGCCAAAGCTTTTCCCGTGATTAAAGACCTGGTCGTTGATCGGAGCGCCTTCGACCGCATCCAACAGGCAGGTGGATTTGTTTCCGTCAATACAGGCGGTGTTCCGGATGGCAACGAGATTGCGGTGCCCAAGAAGATTGCGGATGAGGCGATGGACGCGGCAACGTGTATTGGATGTGGTGCTTGCGTGGCGGCCTGCAAGAATGCCTCAGCTATGCTGTTCGTCAGCGCCAAGGTCTCTCAGTTCGCCTTGCTCCCGCAAGGGCAGCCGGAGCGGAAAGAGCGCGTTGAGCGGATGGTTGCGCAGATGGATAAAGAAGGCTTCGGCGCCTGTACCAATACGAAAGCTTGTGAGGCCGAGTGCCCGAAAGCCATTCAGATTACAAATATCGCACGAATGAACAGGGAATATTTCTCTGCTATGATGAGTTCCTACGAAGTGGCGTCCGGCGGGGGAGGAGAGTAGCGAATTTTCGGCCTTCCAGCGGGCCACGCGTTCTGGCGGTTGCAGTCTGTGGAACAGCTTTTTTTCATGCTGTTAGCTCAAGATCTAAAAAAAATCGCATTCCTTCCGCTTGCAATCTACCTGTTGCCTAGCTTTATGCCTTATTTTACTCCATATTCTTGGCATGAATGTGGATGGATCACTCTAAAAAAGAACTCATCTGTGAAACGAATAATTCCGTTATTTATTCTCCTCATTTCCTGTAGCCCTACAGTACCTAAAAAGGGTTCTGCAGATCTGGTAAACCCCCGACCCTCCTGGCTAAGTGTAAAACCACAAACGAATTCCTATTATGTGGGCATCGGTCACTCCAACAAGGAGGGCGACAATAATTATATGCAGGCGGCAAAAAGCAGCGCGCTGGAGGACCTCGTGTCAGAAATCAAGGTCCAGGTCAGCTCCACCTCTATCCTCACCCAGATTGATAACAACAAGGAGTTCCGGGAGAAATACGAACAAATGGTCCAAACGACCGCCGCGGATGAGATCCAGGAATTTGAAGTTGCCGACGCCTGGGAAGACGATAAGAACTATTGGGTCTATTACCGCCTGTCGAAACAACGGTATAGGGAAATCAAGGAGCAGCAGAAGCGGGATGCGGTAACCCTGGCGCTGGATTATTTCCTGAAGGCAAAGCAATCCGAAACCGAGTCGAATACCGTGCTGGCACTCGGCTTCTACTACCAGGGATTCCGGGCTGTGGAAAAATACCTGGCGGAACCCATCACCTTGATGTATGAAGGAAAGGAAATCATCCTTACGAATGAGATTTTTGCCAGCATGCAGCGCCTTCTGGATGATATCCAATTGACCGCTACGCCCTCACAACTCCGGTTAAACCGTCGGGTGGCGCAGAGCGGCCAATCGGTGGTGATAAAAGCGAGCAGCAAAACTGCACATAAGACGATCTCTGACTTACCGCTCAGTGCCCGCTTTGATAAAGGTTCCGGGGATGTATTTCCTGACTACAAGACGGCTGCGGATGGCCAGGCCAAAATCCTGCTAACAAAGATTGGTTCTCGCGATCTGGAGCAATCGGTTGGCGTGCGGCTAAACCTGTTATCATTCGCCGGTCAGAATCCCTCGCCCATTTTTGCCCTGGTGTCATCCAAGATGACGGTTCCGAAGACAACGATTATCCTGGAGGTGCAGCGACCGGTGGTATTCATTAGCAGCGTAGAGAAGAATTTCGGACAGGTGCGGTCCAACCAACAAATCACCAACAAGATCAAAAACTTCCTTACCAATGCCGGATTTGAATTCACAGATCAAAAGTCAAAAGCCGACTTGTGGCTCGACGTTGTTTCGGATGCTGAAAAGGGCGCTGTGTCGGGAAGCATTTACATCACGTATGTCACAAGCATCATACAGGTGAGCGCTCTGGGCGACAACAAGGAAATTTATGCCACCACGCTGGAGCGGGTGAAAGGGTACAGCCTTGATTACGACCGCGCCTGCCAGGAAGCATACAACAAATCGCTGGAGATTCTGGACAAGGAAAAAATGCCGGAACTTCTGAATGCCATTCTTCAATGAAAAAATGTGTTTTTACCCCCATTTGGGCCAAAAATCACCACTCAATAATGTGGCCTGTAAATTGCATTAACTAACTTGCGTAACCAAAAAATTGAAATTGATATGAAAAACGTGATGCGACTCTCTACCGTGCTGGCCCTTGCGGCAGCCCTTTTTGTGACTGGTTGTAAAAAGCAGCCCATGCCTGCCGGCGAAAAGGAAGTTGTGGTTCCCTGTTCCGGTCCTGACTTCTTCACTTCCAACAAGGTCTTTCGCGCCAACTCGATTGGTGAAAGTATGGATCAGGTGACATCCAAGAAAAAGGCGTTAACGAATGCCCGTAATGAACTGGCCCAGTCTATACAGACCACCGTGAAGACGGTAACGGATAATTATACCAACTCCCGCGAAATGAATAAGCGTGAGGAATTGGAGCAGCGCTTTGAGCAGCTAAACCGTGAGGTGGTTGAGCAAACGCTCCAGGGTGTCCGTACCATCTGCGAGAAACTCGTGCAGACCAAAGAAGGTAACTACAAAACCTACTTGGCGCTTGAGCTTTCAGCCGATGACCTGGTAAAGCAATACAACGAGCGACTCTCCAAGGACGAGCGCCTGAAAATTGACTACGATTACGAAAAGTTCAAAGAGACGTTTGACAAGGAAATGGCAAAGAAAGCCTCCGGCAACTAACGGTTCCGACTTGAAATAAAGACGCCCCGACACCACGGGGCGTTTTTTTGTGGCCACTTTTATCGAAGTGCCATATCTTTGGGTATGGCCGGATATTCTGAAAACCCGCTGATCAAAAAGCTGGGAATCAAACCTGGATTTGTCATGCTGGTTTGGCATGAGCCGCAAGGGTACTGGGACTGGATAAGCCCGTTGCCCAAAGGTGTAGAGGTAAAGACCGGGATGAGGTCGGGGGCGTTCGATTTCATCCACCTTTTCGCGCGAGAGAGAAAAGTTTTGGAGAAAGAGCTTCCACCCTTCATGAAGGCGATAAAATCCAATGGAATGGTATGGGTCTCCTGGCTCAAGAAATCATCCGGGATCGAAAGTGACCTGGACGGAAATATCGTACGTAATTTCGCCTTGAAGAATGGCTGGGTGGACGTTAAGGTATGCGCAGTAAATGAGCACTGGTCAGGACTCAAGCTTGTGATTCCAGTCAAAGACCGGAAACGCTGATGTTATTCCAGGATGGGATTGATGCTGTCCGGGGGACGCTCCTGCAGGTTGTATTGGCTGATGGTGCGGGCACAGGTATTCCAACGGAGAACCGGGTCATTGTTTCCGGCCGGACTAATTGATTCTGCTTTCTCAAAGAATTCCATGGCCTCCAAATACCATTCGTAGGCATCCCAATCGGAACCGTGCACGGCTGAATCCAACGCAACGTTTCCCTGGCGCTCATGAATGATGCCGGTGTAGTACAGCTTTGAATATTCGTCTTTCAGACCGTTGGCGATTTCCTGCGCCTGCTTGACCGCGGTGGAGAGCGTGTGACCAAACTGATCAGTCAGCGACAACAGCAAGACAATGTTTGCCTTCTGATTGCTGCGGTCTACTTCCAGGATGTCCAGGCAAATGCTCTCCGCCAGTTTGGGTTGATTCAGCAAGCGATAGTGCTCCGCCTTGGCAAGTGCGGCTTCAACCCCGTCTTTGGAGAGTGGTTTGATCTTGAATTTGCTTTGGACGCTCATGTGCTGTCTTCGATGGTTACTTAAATATCCTAAAAATTTTCAAAAGCGGGTCATAAAACTTGTCTGCAACCCGTTCTTTTAGCGGAATAATGGCATTATCGGTAATGATAATTTTTTCGGGACATACGGTGGTACAGCATTTGGTGATGTTACAGTATCCAATTCCGCCTGCATCCTTCAGGTCTTCCCGGCGATCTTCCACGTCCAGTGGATGCATCTCAAGCGCCGCGGTGTACACCAGGTGCCTGGGTCCCAAAAATTCTTCATGCAGGTCATGTTCCCGCAGCACATGGCAAACATCCTGACAAAGAAAACACTCAATGCATTTGCGGAATTCCTGGACTCTGTCAATATCACCTTGCGACATCCTCCAGGTACCGTCGGGCGCATCCGGTTTACGGGGGTTGAATTTTTTGATCTTTTTCTTGGTCCTGTAATTCACTGAAACATCGGTGACGAGGTCCTTGATCACTGGAAAGGCTTTCATAGGTTGTATCCTGACGGGTTTGTCCTTAGGCAGGTCCTCCAGCCGGGTCATGCACATCAGCTTGGGGTGGCCGTTGATTTCTGCAGAGCAGGATCCGCACTTGCCGGCTTTGCAGTTCCATCGCACGGCGAGATCATTGGCGCTCTCCGCCTGGATCTGATGCACCGCATCAAGCACCACCATGCCTTCGGAAACCTCGGTTTCGTAATTGCGGAACTCATTTTTTTCCGGACTGGTACGCCAAATGCTGAAAGTTACTTTGCCCATAATGATCCGTTAACCTGTTGCGCTACTTCATTTCGTCAATGATTTGCTGCAAATCGTCACGCATTGTTGCCTTGGTGATTTGCTGAACATTCATGGCTCCATTGTTATCCTTCCGAATGCAAATATTGAGGCTTCCAAACGACTCACTTTTTTCAGGAAAGTCTTCACGGAAGTGCCCTCCACGACTTTCCTTGCGTTGGGCGGCAGCACGCGCGATGGCTTCGGCTACCGTGAGCATGTGGGATAATTCCATGGCCGTATGCCAGCCCGGGTTGAACCCGCGGTTTCCACCGCAGGCCGCCCGGTCGACCTGGCGCTTAAGATCTTCAATTCGGGTGACTGCCTCGACAAGTTCCTTTTCTGTCCGCACAATGCCTACCAGTTCCTGCATCATATCCTGAAGTGCCGATTGTATTTGAAACGGGTTCTCCTTGTCAGGGGCTGAATCCTTTTCAAAGGGTGCCAGTGCTTCCGCAATCATGGTGCGGATTTGTTCCTGGTTGACGGTAGCTTCGGGTGCCTGGCGTGCATATTGGGCGGCATGTTCACCGGCGAGTTTTCCAAAAACGAGCAAGTCAGAAAGGGAATTTCCCCCCAGGCGGTTGGCACCGTGGAGTCCGGCCGCACACTCTCCGGCTGCAAACAGGCCGGGCGTAGTCGTCATTTGCGTGTCGGCATCGACGCGCACACCTCCCATAATATAGTGGGTTGTCGGCCCAACTTCCATCGGCTCCTTCGTGATGTCTACACCCGCCAGCTCCTTGAATTGGTGGTACATGCTTGGTAACTTCCGCTTGATGTGTTCCGCCGCGTTGGGGAGCTTTTCCTTGATCCATGCGATATCCAGAAATACACCTCCGTGCGGCGAGCCGCGGCCTTCTTTTATTTCCTTGCGGATGCATCGCGCCACGTGGTCACGGGTGAGCAGTTCAGGGGGACGTTTGGCATTCTTGTCACCTTGCGTGTATCTCCAGCCTTCTTCTTCGTTGGTCGAAGTCTGGCCTTTATATAAGTCCGGGATATCGTCAAACATGAAGCGCCTTCCCTCGCTATTTCTGAGCACACCGCCTTCCCCTCTCACTCCTTCTGTGATCAGCAATCCGCGAACGCTCGGCGGCCATACCATTCCGGTCGGATGAAACTGAACAAACTCCATGTCGATGAGCTCGGCTCCGGCGTGGTAGGCCAGGGATATTCCTCCGCCTGTACAATCCCAGCTGTTGCTGGAAATTTTGTAAATCCTACCCATGCCCCCGGTAGCAATTATGACCGCTTTAGACTTAAACACTTTAAACAGCCCCTTCTCCCGATCGTACCCAAGTGCCCCTACAACCCGACCATCTTCTTTTAGCAGTCCGGTAACGGTATACTCCTGGTAGAAATCAATACCCTGATGGATGCCGTGATCTTGCAACGTCCGGATCATTTCCAGGCCGGTACGGTCGCCGACATGTGCTAGGCGAGGGTATTTGTGCCCGCCAAAATTTCGCTGCAGAATCCGCCCATCCGATGTGCGGTCAAAGACTGCTCCCCAGGCCTCGAGTTCCCTTACCCGTGCCGGTGCCTCCTTAGCGTGGAGTTCAGCCATACGCCAATTGTTGAGATACTGACCGCCCCGCATCGTGTCGGCAAAGTGAACCTTCCAGTTGTCTCGGTCATCCACGTTGGCCAGTGCTGCCGCAACACCACCTTCGGCCATGACCGTGTGTGCCTTGCCCAGCAGGGAGCGGCAAACCACTGCCACGGAAACGCCAGCGGCGGATGCCTCTATCGCTGCCCGCAATCCGGCGCCACCTGAGCCGATAATCAAAACATCGTGTTGAAAAACTTCCGGTTGTTCCATCAGAAAAATCTCCAATCTGTCCAGATACCCATAGAAACCAATCTGACATAGACATCGGCGAAGGCCACCCCAAAGAGGCTGCACCAGGCCCAATTCATGTGACCGCGGTTAAGACAGCTCGAGCACTGGTAGGCCATTTTATTGACAGGAGACTTTGAGAGCTGGTCTCTAAATCCGCCAACCAGGTGACGAAAGGAATGGCATCCGAATGTGTACCCGCCTAGCAACGTGGCGTTCAGGGCCAGAACCAGGGAGCCGACACCCAGACCAAACTGTGTTTGCCCGGAGACAGGGTCAATGAACCACAATGCCTTCCACGCGTCGTAGGCCAGGATAATCACGAACACGATGGCCAGGTAGAGGAAGTACCGGTGAATATTCTGCATGATAAGCGGGAAAGAATTCTCGCCGCGGTATGACTTCCTTGGTTCGGAGACAGAGCAAGCCGGTGGATCCGCCCAAAACGCCTTGTAATAAGCACCCCGGTAATAGTAGCAGGTAAAGCGCATGCCTCCGGGCGCCCAGAGAATGAGAAGTGCCGGGGAGAAAGGAAGGATCATGGGCCACCACGACGGTTTCGGTCCAAACCAGCTGTGCGGGGAGTCGCCAAAGAGTTCGGGGGAATAGAAGGGAGAGAGGTATGGTCCTATAGCGTAATGTTCACCCTGAAAGGCTGCCCACGTCGCATACACGATGAAACCGCTAAGGCCAAGAAACACCAGTGCGCTGCGCAGCCACCAGGTATCTCTTCTTGCAGTATGTCCAAAACCTGATTGCGTCAACGCGTGGTGAATTTTTCATCAGTATAGAAAAAAATGCAACACGAAGCAACCGGAACGCGGGTGGCTGGAAGTGAGTTTGTCTTGGTTTTGGATAGGATCCCGCCGGGGGTGAGGCTATTTCTTCAGCCCATTCACCAGCATATCTGACAATTGCTGGCCCAGGTCGGCCGGCACGAGGTTGCTGTGCGGGTCGTACCATTGAGGCATCCAGTTCAAGGATGAAAAAAGCGTCATCACCGCCAATTTTTTATCAATGGTTTCCTTGAATTCGCCGGATGTGATGCCCTCTTCAATGATGTCCTTGAAGCGGTTGATATAATTGATCCGAAGCAGAAGGAATTCACGCAAATGGGGCTGGCTTAGGTGCCGGTGTTCATTCATGAAGACTGCAGACGCAGTAAGATCCTCTGCCATCACCTCGATGTGGCCAACAATGCCGTTGCGGAGTTTTTCACTAGCCGGACACTTTTGCTTTTCAACTTCACAAAGCGATTTTCGGAACTCAGCAGCCATATCAAAGCATAGGTTCTGCAGAATTTCCTCTTTCGATTTGATATGGGAATACAGGCTGGCTGCTTCGATGCCGAGTTTTTGAGCCAAATCCCGCATGGAAGATGCCGCATAGCCCTTTTCACGAAAGAGTTCTGCCGCCTTGCGGATGATCTGTTCTTTTCTTGAAAGTGTGACGACCGTTTCCATTTATTTTTACTTGCTACCTTTGATCGAAATGATCTTTTTCTCCATCAAGGAATTCTTTTACAAACTTAATACTATCGGCTTCATCCTCCTACTGCTGCCGCTCGTCGTGTTTGTTTTTTTATACCTCCAGGTGGGCACTCAGATACCGGTAATTACCGACGATGGGGAGACAACGACGCTGTTCCTCATCCTCAACCTGGTTCTTGTCAGTGACCTAACGATCGTTCACTTTTGGTGGCGAGCCCGAATTAGAAGGATAAAGGGGGTCCCTGAACTCGCTAATAAAATGGATGGGTATTTCTTCCTCGTGGTTGTTCGCGGCGGCGCCTACGCGTTTGTGTCGTTGCTCATGGCTGCCGGATTCTATCTCACGGAGAGCATTTACTTTACCGGTGAATTCATTCTCCTCATGATCCTGATTACGATGTTGTGGCCAACACCAGCTTCCTTCTCAAAGCAACTCGGTCTTCGCGGCAGCGAGCACGACATGGTTTTGAACAACCGGGACCTACCGCCCAGCGAATAATAGGCCCTGTTAAAGCGTTATTCCAAAACTAAAGGCGTGAAGTCTGGGTCCTTTGCCTTCAATAAACAGGTCGTTTAAGTCATAATTAAAAAACAGGTCCATATCGCGGTACCCTATCTGGGCACGGAGGCCGTAGCGAAGGTTGTTGAGGTAGAAGTTGTCATGGATATGCGATTTCTTTGTATCGCCATTTTCCTCCCAGACCATTTTGGCGTAGCTGTCTAGCCGGTAGCCAACGTAGGGCCCGAATCCCACCCGGAATGAACCGCGCTTGTCAAAGTTGAGGCGGTCCCCATTGAATACCATCGGCTTCCTGCTGGATCCACCAAAATCAATCATGGGGACAATAGACAGGTTAACGTAAGCCGCAGTCAGCTTGCTTTTGGAAAACGGAAGCGGTCTGGGGTCCTGGGTGAAGATGACACCGTTGTTGTCTTTGGAGATTACCGCCGCGCGGTTGTTGAACTTGAAGTTGTACCAGGTGACGCCAGCCCCCCATTCAATAAAGAACTTGCCGGAAACACGCGTCCGCAAAACGGAGCTGAGTCCCACGTACCACGAGCCCCACGGCTTGACTGTGTAAAGCTGATTATCGTTGTCTGGAAATTTTCCATTCTCCAGGTAGTTGTTCATTCCCAGATCGATGTTGAATGAATGATATGTCCGCCGCGTTGTCTTGCGCTTCCGTCTGTCACTGCGGTCATCCTCTTCGTCTTCGTCCCTGTCACGCACCCACGAGTCGGTGGGTTCAAGGTTCGTGCTGGTCGAATCCTTGAGGTACTCTGTTGGCGTTTTTCGAAGTCCGGTCGTGTCGCGGGTTTCCAGTTTTTTCAGCATGTCATCCATCAACGCCTGGAAATTATAATGCTTCAAGGTCTCCAGGTCCTGCTTGTCCTTGATGGCAAACGTGACGGTTGACTCTTTGCCAACACGAACGACCAGCGTGTCGGCCGGCTGTGCCTGAAGGCTGACGGACGCAAAGAGGACGGGGAAGCATAGTATGGATCGGGTAAAGTAGTTCATAGCGTTCATTGATTCTTTTTTCCTGATTTTTTTCGAAGGTCTATCGCGAGGAGTTCTTCCTTGATAATTTTGAATTCTGACAACGGATCACTGTGTTTCACATTCTGTGCAAAGGCCACAACTTTTTGTATGGATGACGGTGATTTCTTCTCATCGGTTGCATTTGCAGCTGCGATGGGCTCCAGTGTATACACCAGCACCATAGGTTGTCTGTGTGCTGAGGCGACAGTTTTGTGTGGAGCTGGTTTTGCCTCTGGCACCACATCGATTGTGGGTTCTGTCGATGTGATGGTTTCGTGGGAGGCCGGGCTTATAATATTCACGGAGCCGTCCGGCATCTCTCTGAGCGTTACTTTCTTCCCTTGGTCAGTGCTGCGTTTCTTTTTCTGAACCGGTTGGGTGACCGATACGGTGGGTTGCGGTGCCTGTGGTGTCGGGTTGGTGACAGGCGGAGCGGGGGTTTGCAGAGCGATGGTTCTTTCCGGTTCATTCCATGTCAACAAGGTTAGGCCTGCGGCAAGAATGACCGGAATGAAAATGGCTGCCCAACGCATCCACGATACGGGATTATTTTTTTTTGCAAGCCCGGCGTTCAAATTTGCCCAGGCTGGCGCCGACGGAGCCACCGTATGGTTGGTGAGTTTGTCGTGAAATAAACGGTCAAGCGGGTTCATAGCTTGTTCTGTTTTGGGTACGCATTACGTTCCATCATGGCTATTTTTGATTGTAGGAGGGACCGGGCTCTGCTGAGTTGTGATTTTGAAGTGCCTTCCGTAATGCCGATCTGTTCTGCGATTTCTTTGTGGGAATATCCCTCTACGGCGTAGAGGTTAAACACGATCCGGTATCCGGTTGGTAGTTCAGCCACGAGCTTTAATAAATCGTCAGCTTCAAGCGCATGGCTCGCGGCCTGTATTTCGATTTCTTTTTCAGCGGCCTCCAGATCAGTTTCCAGGTACATGTTCTTATGTTTTCGCAGAAAGGTTAGCGATTCGTTCACCACAATTTTTCGGATCCAGCCTTCAAAACTCCCGGTTGCTTTAAATTGAACTATCCGATCGAAGACTTTCAGGAAGGACGTCACCAATACATCTTCCGCCTCCATCCGATCCTTTACGTACCGGAGGCAGACGGCCATCATTTTAGGTGCTAGCTGATCATACAGAGCTTTTTGAGCAGAGGGGTCATTCCGTCTACAGCCTTCAATCAATTCCGTTTCGCGCGCTCGGTAAATCTGAAATTGCATTTAGGTCATTTCAATAACAAGATGCAAAACCCCTGCCGGAGGTTGCATGGTCTTCAGAAAGTATCCTGATAAGTGAATTATACGAAATTCAGCACTAGTAGGCCACTTCGTAGTCAATGGTAATGGTCTTCCAGGAGTAATTTCCTGGTTTTATGACTACCGGGTTGATGTTGTTGTATTGATCAAACAGATTGGCATATAGTCCGCTTCGCTCTTTGGTAAAGACCGAATAGGAGCCAGGCGGGAGTTTGATCTTGAAGGTTCCGTCCGCCTTTGATTGTACGGTGGCCACCAGACGTGTTTTAATATCCCGAAAGAAGGGTCCTACTTGAGTCGCGTCTGCGAAAGAAGTGAGTTCATAAACAAGAACCTCCCTGCAAGCCCCTTGGTTGGGTGACAGCACGGCATCCGGTCCGGGCATCTGATTTCCAGAAACCCAAAAGACCTGTCCATGAAGGCCTTGTTTTTGGGATACAACAACAAGTGAAGTGAAAAGAAAGAAAAGGAGGGAAATCAATACTTTCATAGCGGCGGCTGGTTCCAAATTTATTTTTCCGCGTAAACTAAACCTTGATAAAGATTTTCTTCCCGTACATCCACCGGAGGATGGCATAGAAAACAAGGACCAACGTCAGTGCGAAGGACAAGGATGCCAGACTGGGCTCCATCCAATTTCCAAAAGCGTGTTGGTACATGTAATTCCATAATGACTCAGTCGTGCCGTTTGAACTCCAGGTTACGCGCAACAGGATCTTCGCAACGATACCAGAGGCGACAAATGCAAAAATGGCATTCATACCGAAATAAAGAAATGGTTTTATCCATGATTGGTACATTCGGATGTCAATTATCCAATGACTGGCGGCGAGCGCCTGCATCGCCCATCCCCCAGTGTACAGTACATAGCTGCTTGTCCAGAGTGCTTTGTTCATTGGAAAGGCCAAATCCCACACCAATCCTGCTATTATAAGTGCGCTTCCAGAAAGAAAAATCCATGTAACGCGTTCTGCGGGATTTTTAACCGCGTGGAGAAGTTGGCCCGTGAGCATGCCAAGAATTCCAGTTGCGAGCGCCGGCAGGGTGCTGAGGATTCCTTCCGGGTCCCACGTTTTTGATTGCGACCACAGGTGGTTACCCAGAATCAGCCGGTCAAACCAGGCTGCCAGGTTAGTCTCCGGATCCAGGGTTGAGGGTCCTACTCCGGGAACAGGAACGAGCACCATAAGCAGATAGTAGCCAACCAATAAGAAAGCGGCAAGGCGGACTTGCGCAAGCCATCCGGTCGTGAGGTAAATGATGGAACAAAAAAAGAAGACAACCCCAATCCGCTGAAGTACTCCCGGAATACGGAGGACAGCCAACCGATCCAGATCAATCATTCGCTCCAGCGGGAGCGTGAACCAGGCCATCAGGATTCCAAGGGCAAAGAGGATGACGGCGCGTTTGGTAATCTTTACAAAGATCTTCCTGTGAAGACCCACCGGTTTGTGCCTTTCGTATGCAAAATGTATCGAGACACCAACGATGAAAAGAAAAAAGGGAAAGATCAGGTCGGTGGGTGTACAGCCGTTCCAGGCGGCGTGTCGTAGGGGAGCGTATGTGGCTGACCAGGTTCCGGGATTATTGACAAGAATCATGGCCATGATCGTGGCGCCCCGGAAAAAATCAAGCGACAGGAGACGTTCACGATGCATCCGTGAAAGTACTATAAAAACCGAGAAACCGGATTTTTCTACCGGTTGATCACCTCCGCGTTTCCGCGATGGGACACGCTGCTGGCAATGCCTTTATCAATTTCCAGGGTTTCGGAAACGTTGACTTTTGCGGAGGAAGCCCCGTGTGCGGACACTTCACAACGTGCTACTTCATACCCGAAAGCGCGGAGGCCGGATGCTCCCAGGATATCGGCTTCCAGAAATCTGCCGCTGCCCCGGAGGTCGAGCACAGAAACACCGGTGATCTTCACGCTGAGCCTGTCTGCTTTAAGATCACCATAGGCAGTTACCGCGCCCGTCAATTTGATGGACACATCCTCTTCGTCAAAACCCTTCACCGTCAGTTTGCCGGCGCCCGTCACATCCAGTTCCCGGAGTTCGGGCATCGTAATCCGGATTCTCATCTCTTTGTCGTCCAGCAGATCTTTTTTCCAGAAGGATTTGTTCCGTTCCTTATAGTCTACGACCAGGGTATTTCCATTCACATACACATCATACTTTTTACGCTCCCTTTCTGGCCCACGCACTTCTACCGCATAACGGTCGCCGCGTTCGATCCGAACATTGAAGATGCCCTGCAGGTCCACGGCATGGAAATCGGTAAGCCCAAACTCATCACGCACGGTCCGTTGTGAATCTGAATCGTCTTGTTGGCAGGTGAGGCATTCCCAACCGTCGGTCGTAATGCGGAGGGTCTGCGTTCCATTATGGTGGGCGACGCCAAACAGTTCGTTGGTGCCAATAAGCCGCCACAGGCTTCCATCGACAACGAAGGCCTGACCGTAGGGGATGAGGACATCCACATCGAGCCGCTGTGCGCGAAACCGTGCATCATCCTTAAAAGTGATATTGGAATCAAACGTAAGGATGCTGTCGGATTGCGTAACCTGATAATCCACCATTTGGGCGTTTTCGCTGGCTACTTTCCGCGATGGTCCCTGCGATTCAAACCGCTTGACCAGCAGGATGTTCTTCGCGTCGTGTCCGCGAAGGTAAATGGTGGTTACGTCGTAATCATCCATGCCGGTTTCAAGGATCTGGAGTACCGGCGTTTTGCTTCCGACATCCACTACTTGCTCGGTCTTATATTCCCCTTTTTCCTTGAACCCAAAAATAAGCTGAGGAAGGGAGACGGTGAGGATTCCGGCGCTGATGAAGAAGATCACAAAAAGCGACCACCCTACTGTAGCGCTGAAAACGACACGCCGTGCAATGATGGAACTCCCAACCAGGACGGCAAAGAGGGATGGGATCAGTACGGTAAAGAATGCGACCAGGGCAAGCCATGTCGGGAAACTGTTGCGAATGGCGTTGAACGGTATTCCTGGTGAGAAAATTCCGTAATCTGAAAACAAATGCCAGTTTGGCGGACTCAACGTACCTAGCAGAACTCCAAATGCGAGGAGGAATCCCAAGATGAGGAAGAGCCCAATGAGGGAAATGACAATACCGATTGCTACCCGCAGTACATCTACGATCGTGCGCAGCAGTGGCCCCAGCAATCGAAGGATAGCTCCAATTGCACGGAAGGGAAGAAGTATGATTCGGGTGAGGATGCTCTCTTCAGTGGGCTCCTTTTCGTTCATACTTTTTCGAACGGACGATTCAATGTTCGACAGGGTGACAGGCTCTCCCTGCATTTTCATTTTTTCCGTAATGGTCTTCGCTTCCGGGAGTACAATCCACATGACGATGTAAATCACAATACCAAATCCAAAGATTCCGAAGATGACGAACAGGACACGGATAAGGGCCAGGTCGGCGTCGAAAAATGCGGCCACCCCTGAGGCCACGCCTCCCAGCACGCGCTTGTCCGGATCACGGTACATTTTCTTCACGGAAGTTTCCTCCAGATCAGTCCCTGGAAGCACGATCCAGAGGATGACGTAGATAATCAGGAAAATCCCACTCGTTCCCAACGTAAGCAGGGCGAGCAGCAGGCGCGGCCAAACGGGATCCAGGTTGAAATAGTGACCAAGCCCCGCACACACCCCTCCGAGAATCTTCCGTTTGTTATCGCGGTAAAGTTTCCGCGACTCGTCGGTGGGAGCAGACTGCTTCCGTGATTCCTGCTTGAATTCACCGGAAGGAGTTTCCTGTTCTTCAGCTGCCTTGAAATCACTCACGCTTCCCATGGTGGCCATGAGCGACTGTACGTCCTCAACAGTGATCACCTGCTTTCCTTCGTTGAGCCGGGCCAGAAATATCTCCGCAATTCTGCCTTCAATGTCAGCCAGGATTTCTGTGCTGTCTTCAAAGGAGGCGAAGTACCGGTTTACAGAATCAAGGTATTTGCGCAGGATTTCATAGCCGTCTTCCTCGATGTGAAAGATGATCCCACTGATATTGATGCTGATGTTCTTTTTCATATCGTTACGTAAAGGATAAGGGAATTAGTTTATGGTCGTTGATTTTTGCGTGATCTGTTGGGCAGAATGGACCAGGTCTTCCCAGGTTTCAGTTAATCCTTTCAGGAACTGAGAGCCGGTGTTGGTCAACGTATAATATTTGCGGGGTGGCCCGGACTTGGACTCCACCCATTTGTACTCGAGAAGCCCCGCATTTTTCAGCCGTGTCAACAGGGGATATAGCGTCCCCTCCACAACGATCATGCGTGCTGCTGTCAATTCATCCAGCATGTCGGAGGCATAGACCTCTCCCCGGGAAATAATATGGAGGATGCAATACTCCAGGATCCCCTTCCTCATCTGTACCTGCGTGTTTTCAAGATTCATACATCCATTATTAAGGCCCTTTTGAGGGTATACGTGAAAGGTACTATGTATGGCCAAGTACTATTTGGTATTTTTTGAAGTATTTTTGTGATCCCCTCATTTTGGCGGAATTTGGCCATTTACATCCATGCATTTTACGGTATTCACCTTGTTAACAGGTCGTTATTTGATGAGCATCCCTGTGCGGTTGAAGGTTGGTGTGGGTGTCTGCCTGGGGTTATTGCTCGCAGGTCCAGGGCTCTTACATGCGCAATTTTCTAATGATTGGATCAATTTCAGCCAGTCTTACTATAAAATCCCGGTTACAGCCAACGGCATTCATACAATCACCTATGCCGATTTACAGGCGGCTGGGGTGCCCATCGGTACGGTAGACCCCCGGCGGATAAACCTCTACCACCGGGGCGCCGAGCAGGCAATCTTCATCCAGGGACAGGCGGATGCGGTATTTGATCCGGGCGACTTTATTGAATTCTACGGCAAGCGGAATGATGGCACGCTTGACGCAGACCTCTACAAGCCTTTAGGCAGCCAACCGAATACGTATTATAACTTGTACAGTGACACGGCAGCCTATTTCCTGACCTGGAACCCGCTGCCGGTTTTGGGGAAACGGATGCCTTCTTTTTTTGAGCTGAACGGAACGGGCCTTCCGAAAGAAACCTCCCATCTGGATCAGCGGCTCAACCTCTACACTACCGAATTTGCAAATGTCGGCGACCTGCAACAAACCACTTTCGATGAAGGGGAAGGATGGACCGGAACACTCATCTGTACCGTTTCATCCGGATGCACGGGGCAGTCAGACTTCCTGGTGGAAAATCTTTTGCGAGGCGTCCCTTCGACAGGCACGCCCTTGTTGGAGATACAAATAACCGGACGGGGCAATGTGCCGCACCAGGTGGAGATATACGCTGGCGCGAATGGGGGTTCTACACGCTTGCTCACAACCACCTCCTTTTATGGTTTCGCTGCACCGGTATTGACCGTGCCCCTTGCCTGGACAGACATCGGGGGAGACGGGAAGATGACAGTTCGTGTACGTCTTACACCTACTGGAATCCGGGATCTTGTCAGCGTGTCGTTTATCAAGGTAACGTATCCTCAGGATTACAATCTGCTCTCGTCGACGGAGAAAAAATTAGACTTGTTGCCAAACGCCGGCAACAAGTCCTACATCGAGTTGCAGAATCCCGCCGCCGGATCCCGCATTTGGGATATTTCAGATGCCGGGAATGTGGGCATAATCGGGTCGACTGTGGTGCCGGGTGGTCTGGGCGCGGTCATACCGAGCACCGCTTCCGGAAAAAAGTTATTCATTGCAAATTCTACACGCCCTGTGTCTTTGCGAAAGGTATCGTTCCGATCCATTGCGCCGTCCTTGCACAATTATATTATCATTTCTCATTCATTGCTGATGAAACCCGCCGGCGGATACAACAATGCAGTGCAGGCCTATGCGGCGTACAGGGCATCCAGTGCCGGCGGTGGATACGATACGCTGACCGTCGATATGGCTCAGTTATATAATCAGTTCAACTACGGAGAAACTTCGGCACGTGCCATTTACGAGTTCATGAAGTACCTCGTGAACGGGGGTGATCCTCAGTTCCTGTTTCTGATCGGAAAGGGCCTGGAGGTTTCGCAGGGATTCTTCCGGAAGACAAGTCTGCTGCCCACCGATTTCCGGGACCTGGTTCCCTCTGCTGGTGTACCTGGTGCTGATATGGCGTTTACGGCGGGTCTTTCCGGAACATCCTATGAGCCTGCGGTTGCGACAGGAAGGTTAACGGCAAGTACACCTGCCCAGGTGGCCGCATACCTGAACAAGGTGAAAGAGTCGGAGGCCCTTCCATACGATCAACTTTGGCGAAAAGATATTCTCCATCTCAGCGGAGGGATAAATGTGGGAGAGCCGGCCATATTCCGGGGATACGTCGATGGGTTCAAGGCCATTGCGGAAAGTTATTTCCTGGGCGGTGCGGCGAAGACCATTTCCAAGCAGACCCTGAATGTTGAATTGATAAACGTGAAGGACCAGGTGAACAAGGGCCTCAACCTTATCACTTTTTACGGCCATTCCGGTCCAGGCACGATCGACATCGACATCGGGTATGTCAGTGACCCGACCCTGGGCTACCAGAACAGCGGCAAGTATCCGGGGTTCCTTATCAACGGATGCAATGCCGGTCGTTTTTTCGACAACCGCGTCACGTTTGGTGAGGACTGGATGCTCACGACCAACAAGGGCGCAAAAAGTTTTATTGCCCACAGTTCGTTTGGCTTCGCGAATGCACTCAGGCAGTATTCAGACCTGTTCTATTCCGTGGCGTTCGGGGATTCCAGTTTCATGCGCAAGGGAGTGGGAGAGGTTCAAAAGGAAACGGCGCGCCGCTACCTCACTTCCTACGGTGTCAGTGTGGCATCTATCACACAGGTTCAGCAAATGGTTTTGTTGGGTGACCCAGCTGTTCAATTGTTTGCTGCGGCCAAGCCAGATTATGAAATAAATGCGGGATCTGCCAGCATCGTTTCACTGGATGGAAATGCGGTGACAGCACAGTCGGATTCTTTCGCCATTGAAATGCGTGTACGCAATTTCGGAAGAGCGCTGCCCGAGCCGATGAAGGTGCGCGTGGTGAGGACACTCAATGACAATTCTACCGTAACCTATGATTCGGTGTACGCGCCCGTACGCTACAGCGAAACGCTTCGGTTGGTTATCCGCAAGACCGGCAACCCCGCTGAATCCGGCAACACGCTGTTCGCCATAACGCTGGATGCGGATCAGGAAATTGATGAACTGAGGGAAGACAACAATGCAGTGTCCGTCGGGTTCTTTATCCCGGCCAACGGCACAAAGAACCTTTTTCCGCCACCGTATTCCATGGTCTCCTCCTCCACTCTTGATCTGGCGTTTCAACATACCAACCTTACATCTGGAGTCCGTTCGTTTCAAGTGGAGTTGGATACAGCGGCCACCTTCGACAGCCCCTACCTGAACCGCAAGACCTTGTCTGGCGCGGGACTTGTAAAAATGGCGGTCACTTTGCTCGTTCAGGATTCGATGGTGTACTACTGGCGTACAAAGCTTGTCAATCCCCTTCCGGGTGAAAACACGAAGTGGACAAAGTCCTCGTTTACATACATCCAGCAGGGAGTGGAGGGCTGGGCGCAAATCAAAATTCCTCAGTTAATGGAAAACGATACGACTGGTCTGACCTGGCATCCGGCTACACGACGTCTGGAATTTTTGTCGACTATTTCCACGGTGGATGTGACGACCTTTGGGAGCGCCAACCCGCAGACTCCATCGGGAGCCTCGCTGAAAATAAACGATGAAGAATTCAACGTCGCCTCCCAGGGCGTCCCGTGCCGCAATAACACGGTGAATCTGATTGCTTTCGATAAATATTCAACGGCACCGTACGTGGGTATTCCGTTCAGTTTCTTTGACGCGCGCTCCTGCGGCCGGGCCCCGCAGTTGATCAACAGTTTTACGGCGGCTGAACTGGAATCGGCAACGAGTGGATTGGCGCCCTGGGTGACAAACATTTCGCCCAGTGATTCGGTCGTCCTTTTTTCAATTGGTGATGCCGGGTATGCGGGATGGTCTACGGGTGCGAAGCAGCAACTGGAACAACTTGGGGTAAGTAGCGCTCAACTGAGCAGCCTTATGGCAGGGGAGCCCTTCATCATTTTTGGCAAGAAAGGGGCCTCGCCGGGTAATGCCGTGGTCTTCAGACCGACGGGTACACCCGCCAATGCCCAGCAGCTGATCGCAAACAAAACCGTGACCGGACGTCTGGCGGAGGGATCTCTCCGGTCTTCGGTTATTGGCCCTGCTGTAAGTTGGTCCTCGTTTACGACCCAGATCACGGGCACATCAGCCAGCGACAAGGTGGGAGTGAACGTAACGGGAATTACTCTGTCCGGACAGGAAACCGTCCTGAAGCAGGCGTTGGTTGGTACGCATACACTGACAGATATCGACGCCGGGGTCTATCCATTTCTTCGCCTCACGCTGCACACAAAGGATTCCATTGATCTTTCGCCGGGGCAGTTGCGAAAGTGGATTGTGACCTATGTACCAACAGCAGAGGGCATGTTGACCTATGCCGGTAGCTTGGAGGAGGAACACGTGGAGGAAGGTCAGCCATGGAAGAGTTCGTTTGGGTTTACCAATATTTCAAACAGGCAGTTCCCTGATTCAATAACGGTCCATGCGGATGTTTTCACGGTTGAAAAATTTTCGCTCGAACGTAAGACATTCAAAATCAAAGCACCCCTACCTGGAGTCACCACCTCGTTTGATATCCAGGTCGCGACAAAGGGGAAAGGAGGACCCAACGATGTCACCGTATTCGCTAATCCCCGGGTCCTTCCGGAATTATACTATGACAATAACATCCTGCCCCTGTACCGCCATTTGGTGGTTGCAGCTGACGATAAAGGACCCTTGCTGGACGTCACGATTGACGGCCGCCATCCGGTTGACGGTGATGTGGTGTCCGCCTCGCCGAGAATCCTCACCCGCGTGATTGACAGAAATTTCTTCCTCCTGAAAACGGATACATTGGGCGTCGATCTCTTTGTACTTTTCCCATGTCCGGACGAGGGCTTTTGCCCGTATACGCGGATTCCATTTTCCAGTGCGGAGGTCGTCTGGTCTCCGGCCACATCCGTTGAGGAGTTCCAGGTTTCATACCACCCGGAAAATCTTCAGGTTGGTACATACCGCCTGAGGATAAATGCCAGTGATGCGAACGGTAACCCGAGCGGTGAAAAGCCGTATGAAGTTTCCTTTGTAGTAAAGGAAAAACCGGGGGTTCACCTGGTGAGTGTTTATCCAAATCCTTCCTCTGGGGTCTTCCATTTCAGCGTACGTGTAGAAGGGCTTGCGGCACCCGATGATTTCCAGTTGGAGTTGTTTTCGTCAACCGGCTCCGTGGTACGGGTGCTGGGCAGCAATCAACTTACACCCTTGCATGTTGGGACCAATGCGCTGAGCCTGGACGCAGTCGACGCCGGCGGGAGTCCACTGCCATCCGGAATTTACCTGTTTCGCCTCTCCGCAACGGTTGGCGGGTCACGATTTACAAAGAGCGGCAGGCTGATGGTATCCCGGTAGCCGTTACCACTCTGCCGTAGGATCCATCCGGAAGACTTCTCCCATTTCATCGAGCAGTGGCTGCAGGTGCTCGCTGTGTTCCCCGCGACGGCCACCATCTAAGGGAGTAATGATCTTCCAGTCGGGCAGCTCAAGTTGTGTTTCTGAAAGAACTTTTTCCACCTGCGGTTTCCACACCTCCATCAGCTTTTCTTCCCCCTGGAATATTCCTTCGGTGATAAGCGCCTCTTCATAGGGAGATTTCTCAAAAATCCCGAGGGCGTAGGGGAGTGCCTGCTTCAACGATTGGTTCAGCCTGGCGATACTTTCTTCTGTAGCCGATCCAAGTTGTTTGATCCAGGTATTTGCGTGAAGGGTATGGTAGCGAAGTTCGCCGCGAATTTTTTTTGCGAGCAGCGACAGGGGCTCATACGAGGAGTGCGTGAGCATTTCCCAGCGCAACGCATCGGCGGTGTCAAACAAAAAGTGACGGACCAGACTGAAATCATATTCCTGGTTTGGTAATTCTGTAAAAATGCAATTATGAAATGCTTCGGCCTTTCTAAGGAAGGCCACCTGATCGGGCGACTCTTCACCCAGCTGGTTCAGCATCTGGAACAGCGCGTAGCTTTGTCCAATTTTGTCCTGTGCCATCGACGAGAAGGCGATGTCTTCTTCAAGGAGGGGCCCCATCCCCGTCCATTCAGAGTTACGGTGACCGAAAATGAGCAGATCATCGGCCATCTTAAACAGCAGTTCTTTTAATGCCTGATCATTCATGTTTTTGCTTTTCAAGAAAATCCTTGAGTTTGTCGCCGCCGCGGTAGTCGGAAGCATCTCGAAATTTTTTTTCAGGAAGGGTATGCCACAAATCCACATCGCTGGAGTCGGTGCGTCGCAGTGCTGCACGGCGCACTGCCCAGATATTGAAAACGGGTTTGGATTGCACGGTTTGATGGGCCTTCCACATGGCTTCTTCCGGGTTTCCTGCCGACACAGTGCCGGCATGGATGTGTTGCTTCCCCCGTTTGTTCAGGTGATAGATCTCATACGTCTCAGGATTCGGTTGGGCCCCCACTTCCACGATTTGATCATACACATTCTGGTCGGCCTCCGTCATCGGACTGACAAACACCTCCCGTGTATCCACAACGTACATCGAAACGCAGGTAAACCGGCGGGTAAATGCTTCCTTGGCGAGGACATATGCCATCTCCAGGTTTGGCGCATGAACGATCCCTTCGTGCTGAAACGACTTGCCGTCTTTTGGTTGTACGAACACCTCAAAGGAGCCAAACTGATCCAGCGGAAGCTTCGGTAAGATTTTGCCGGGGGTGCCGGGAACTGGAAGACGACTAACCCGTGGATCGAGGGATTTCATGACTTGTGTCAGGCAAGAGGCGTCACGTACGCAGTCGAAGGAGTTTTCAATGCCTCACGCACCCAGCGACCGCGTTCTTCCGCAATCCGCCGCACTTCCAGCCGCTCCTTATTGCACGGTCCATCTCCATTTATGACGCGCTTGAATTCTTCCCAATCAGGCTCGGTATACTCCCACCGGCCGGTCTCGGGGTCTTTCTTGAGTTTGGGATCTGGAATTGTGAAACCAAGCTCTAGAATCTTGGGTACGTACATATCGAGAAACTGATTGCGCATGTCATCGTTGGTGCCCATCTTGACTTTCCAGCGCATAAGTACTTCCGTGTGCACAGAAATTTTGTCGGAGGGACCAAAGAAGTGCATCATGGGGGGCCACCAGCGGTTGAGGGCTTCCTGGAACATATCGCGCTGCTTTTGGGTGCCCGCTGCTAGGTAAATAACGCAGTGATGACCGTACTTGAGGTGGAACGATTCTTCTGCACAAATCCGGTCGAGCGCGCGGCAGTAGGGTCCATAGCTTCCCTTGGCATTGGCCAACTGGTTTACGATTGCCCCCGCATCGACCAGCCATGAAATAAAACAGCAGTCGGCCCAGGTAAATGTTGGGTAGTTGAAAATATTGGAATATTTGGATTTGCCCGAAATCAGGTCGTCGATCATCTCTTCGCGGGATTTTCCAAGCGTCTCGGCGGCGCTGTAAAGTAATTGGCCGTGACCCACTTCATCCTGGACTTTCGCCATGAGCGACATCTTCCGCTTGAATCCAGGCGCACGGGTTATCCATGTTCCTTCCGGGAGAGCGCCGATGATCTCGCTGTGGGCATGCTGCTCGATCATGCGAATCAGCTGCTTGCGGTAAAGTTCTGGCATCCAATCGCCCGGCTCGATCTTTTCGCCTCGGTCAATGCGGGCCTCAAAGGCCGCCAGTTTTAGGGGATCTTCCTGTGCGAGACCGTCCGTTCTTACGCCTTCGAATGTGTTGCCGCCTCCGTACATTTTTCTGGTTACTTTTTACACCTTAAAGATAACAAAGAATGGCCTAGAAAGGTTACCGTCTAGTGATGATGCCCGCCTGGACCGTGAACATGGCCATGTTCTATTTCTTCCGAAGTTGCCATCCGAATATCTATCACTTCAACGGCAAAGTTCAATTCCACGCCGGCGAGAAGATGGTTTGAATCGACTGTCACCTGATCAAGCCCTACATGCGTCACCGTAGCGACCATGCCGTTGTTTGACTGAAACTGCATCCCCTGCCGCACTACTTCTGCGCCAAAGGATGATCGGGGAAGCTTTTGAACGAGCTTTTCGTCACGGTCTCCGTACCCTTTTTCGGGACTTATTTTGAGGCTCAGTTTGGATCCTTTTTCCTGCCCCTCCAGGCCTTCTTCCATGCCGGGGATCAGATTTCCCTCGCCGTGCAGGTATGTAAGCGGATCACGGCCCGAGCTGGTGTCAAGAACCTTTCCTGCGTTGTCCGAGAGAGTATAATGGACGGATGGAACGGTGTGTTTGGTGATTTTCATGGATTTGAAATATTTTGCGAAGGTATGTATTCGTTTGAAATTAAGTGATTTTTGGAGGAGGTTTGCAGGGATGAAATTGTTGCAGTCAGGACACGCGAATATGGAATCAAAATTCATTCCAATTTGGAGGATAATTACCTTTCGTGGTGAGTTATGATTGGGGGGATTGAAGTATATAGTATGTATATGAATCAGTAACTATTAGCGTGTGTCAATGAATCGCAGAAATATTCTGGCTGGTGCTATTCTAACGGGGTTGGTGCTCATCGCCTGTGCGGGGAATTCCCAGCAGGTGGATTTTAAACGTGTTTCATTTCAGGAGGCCCGGAAACAGGCGCTGCTGGAGGGCAAGTTCATGTTTATGGACTTTTACGCGGAATGGTGCCGGCCGTGTAAGGATATGGAGCAGTCGGTTTTTGCCCGTGAATCGATTGGGGGGTATGTCAACCAGCATTTTGTTTCGGTTCGGATCGATGCGGAAAATGCGGAGGCGGACCTGGTCCAGAAACTCAAGATTACTTCCTTCCCTACGATGATGTTCTACGACCCGAAAGGCAAATTGATGCTGCGTCAGGAGGGGCCTTTGGATCATGTGTCATTCATGGAACTTGTAACCTCCCTGGTCAACTTGCAGTCACTCCAGGAGGCCCATGAGCGAAAGGAGAAAGATGCCGAACCGCTTTATAATTACCTGCGTGCCCTTCGGTGGAGCAACCCGAAAAAGGCTCTGTCAACCGCCAAGGAATATTTATGGCCGGTTGCGGATAAGAATTATGATGAGCCCTTTACCTGGAAGATCGTTCAGGAGTTTATTCCGGGAACCGACGGGGCTGTCTTTCCACGCGTTCTGAAAAATGAGGAACTCTTCCGCGCATACCCCGCGGCGTTCAAGGCCTACGCACTGGTCTCCATAAGGGAACTGCTCGACAAGGGGATCAAATTGCCAAACCGGTCCATGGTGAACAGTTACGTCCGCATCATCAAAGCGTATCCACACTATTTTCCGAACCCGGATAGTTTGCAATTGCTGGGAAGACTCTGGTATGCCGAAAAGACACAGGACAGCCAGTTCATAGCGTTGCTTACCGAATACGTCGATAAATACGAAAAGCAGGAACCTGGACACCTTGCAGCGCTGGCGAGCAAACTGACGGAAGACTATTTCAACCGCGACATCCTGGCCTTTGCGATCTCCCTGGCAGATCGCTCAAATGCAATAACGCCTAATTCCAACGCATACCTCGCCAAGGCCATGGCGTTTGACAAACTGAATTCGTACCGAAATGCCTACGCAAATCTTCTGCTGGCTTTTCAGGATGCCGACGATATTCAACGTGAAGTCCTCAATCAATACGAAGTTCTTCTGGCCAAAAAATTGAAGTATGATTTGAACAAAGGGGTCAATACCGTTCAGGAAAAAGTGGATGACGGCAGGTTTACGCTTGGTGCCGGGAACAAGCGCCTTATGTATGGGTTTCCGTTGCCGAAATCAACATCCCACTTCATCATCAATGTGGGTGGAAGGCTGGCATCCAATGCTGCGCACCTGGAAGGAAGCGGCGTGGTCCCCCTGAAAGGTTCGATGGTGTATGACGGTACGGCCAGTACCCAGCGTGTTTCCATTGCTTTCGAATTTGAGAAAGTCCGCGTTACGCAATGGCTTACACCGGTGGACAAGAACGGCGCAGAGATCGTAACGGGCCTGGCCCAATACTATAAAATCAGCTATGTCTATGAAAACCTGGAGGACAAGCCGAAAAGAATTGGGCTGGGTATTTTGTTTGATACGATGATCGACGACAACGATTACTGTACCATCGCGGCTGACAAGAAGATTGTCACCACCGAGCGGATTTTCGCCCTTAGCGGAATCCCCACGGAATTGCTTCTTTACCGCACACGGGGAGATACATCAGACGTGATGGGCGCCGCCGTCCTGACAGGGCTGCAGGCCACGCCTCCCGACCGGATGGTTATTGGTAGATGGCCCGTCCTCCATCAGGTCACCTGGAGGCTTGCCGCCGAGCGTGCGGACATCGGAGACAGCGGCTATTTTCTCCAGTGGGACAACCGTCAATTGAATCCATCCGGAAAGGCTGAGTTCATCACGTATTATGGGATCCCCCGGCACAAGGCCGCCAACCTCCGCATCATCATGGAAGGGGAGACGTATCTGACCCAAACGGAGACGATCTATTTTGAACATGAACGGGACGTTTTGGATTTGAATGCGAAGATGAAGATTGAGCAGCTCCTGAAGAAACGGGGCATGGTCATTACGGGGGCACTCCTGAACGGGTATGCGGATGTCAAAGGTGGCGATGGATTCAATTTCAAGCTAAGCCAGCGCCGCATTGAGAATATTGGAAAGGTCCTCAAATCCTACGGCATTGACTACGTGCCCAAACCGTATGGGATAGAGCAATCGGATAATACCGATTACAACAAGCTTTTTGGCAATGCCTGGGATCGCAAAGTGGAGATGGTCCTGTACTTCAAGCGGGCAGGAACGGATGTCCTCAGCGTCCTCGACGAGCGTTAAACAAAAAATCCAGCCGCGAATCGCAGCTGGATCATTCGTCTCGTACCAAAGGCGGGAATCGAACCCGCACATCCGAAGATACACGATTTTGAGTCGTGCGCGTCTACCAGTTCCGCCACTTTGGCATCTAAAGGGGTGCAAATATGAACAAAGTTTGATTTTTGCACAACCATGTTTGGCAACAAGGTCCTTAATGCCTTGTCAGGGTAATCACCACCGTCTTTGAAGCAGGCGTATTGCTCTTGTCCGCGGTGCTGTCGATCGGGACCAGTACGTTGGTTTCCGGGAAGTAGGTTGCGGTACATTTTTCGGGTATCGGATAGGGTACCACAACAAATTTTCTAGCCTCGCGATGTACCACGCCGTGATGGTTGTGGAGATCCACGACATCACCGGCTCTCATCCCTTCGCGGGCCATGTCTTTTTCATTCATGAAAATCACCCTTCGTTCATTTTCGATTCCGCGATAGCGGTCATTCAATCCGTAAATCGTGGTGTTGAACTGGTCATGGCTTCGCACGGTCATCATCATGTACTCGTTTTCTGCCAGCCGGTGCTCGGTGATTTCAGAAACAGTGAACCGGGCCCGCTCACCTTTTGTCGAGAATTGTTTGTCGCGAACAGGATTTTGCAAATAGAATCCGCCCGGCTTCCGTACCTTTTCGTTGTAGTTGTCAAATCCGGGAATTACCCGGGCAATGTCGTCACGGATGTCATCGTAATTTTTTTCATACCGATCCCACTTTACCCTGGAGCGGGTCCCCAGCGTAGCTTGCGCCAGCCGGCACACAATAGCCGGTTCTGAAAGGAGGTAACTTGACACCGGTGTAAGAATACCTTTCGATAGTTGCACGACACTCATGGAGTTTTCACACGAGACGAATTGCGCCTGTCCGTCCTGCACATCCTGATCGCTGCGGCCAAGGCAGGGGAGGATCAGTGCCTCCTTGCCGTGTACGAGATGACTCCGGTTGAGTTTGGTGGAAACATGGACGGTCAGCTCGCAGGTTCGCAAAGCCTTGGCGGTGTAATGTGTATCGGGAGTAGCCGATAAAAAATTTCCACCCATGGCAAAGAAGACTTTCGCTTTGCCCTCGTACATGGCTTTGATACTCCTGACCACGTCGTACCCTTCGGCGCGAGGTCCCCGGATTCCAAAGGTGCTGTCGAGCTTGTCAATGAATGCGGTGGATGGTTTTTCATAGATTCCCATCGTGCGGTCGCCCTGCACATTGCTGTGGCCGCGGACCGGGCAGGTACCGGCACCGGGTTTGCCGATGCTACCTTTGAGCAAAAGCAAATTCACAACTTCCTGGATCGTATTCACAGCATTCTTGTGCTGGGTTAATCCCATTGCCCAGCAGGCAATGACGCGCGTTTTGTTCTTCAGGAGATCGGCCGCTTTGCGCATGTCAGCAAGTGAAATTCCACTGATGCGCGAGAGATCGGAGAGTGATTGATTCCGGAGATGTTCCATCAACTCCTTGTAGCCCGAAGTATGTTCACCGATGAATGCCTGGTCAAAAACGGTTCCGGGATTGGCGGCCTCATCCTCCGTCAGTAATTTTTCAATGGCCTGCAGCAGGGCCATGTCTCCATTTATTTTTACCGGCAGGTACAGGTCGGTGAGATGGGTCTTAACTCCCAGCGCCCCGGGTATCGTTTGCGGATCCTTAAAACTCAGGAGACCGGCTTCCGGCAGGGGGTTGATTGAAATAATTACTGCCCCCTTTTTTTTTGCCTTTCGCAAGGCGGTGAGCATGCGTGGATGGTTGGTGCCCGGATTCTGTCCCAGGATGACGATCACTTCGGCATGGTTAAAATCTTCCAATGTGACACTGCCTTTTCCCGTTCCCAGGGTTTCATTCAGTGCCACCCCACTAGATTCATGGCACATGTTGGAGCAGTCGGGCAGGTTGTTGGTGCCAAACTCCCGGACGAAAAGCTGATACAAGAAAGCTGCTTCGTTGCTGGTTCGTCCGGAGGTGTAGAAGATGGCCTCATCCGGTGAAGAAAGCCTGTTGAGGTGGCCTGCGATTTTGCTGAATGCCTCGTCCCAGCTGATGGCTTGATAATGCGTTCCTTGTTCCGGGAGATACATGGGCTGAGCAAGCCGTCCTTTTTTGCCGATTTCGAAATCGTTTAGTTGAGCAAGGTCGTGAACAGCGTTCTCTCTGAAAAAGCCATCTGTCAATTTCTTTGTTGTAGCCTCTTCGGCAATGGCCTTGGCTCCGTTCTCACAAAACTCGCCGAGGGCAGAGCGCTCATCGTCCGGGTCGGGCCATGCGCAACCGGGGCAATCATAGCCGTCTTTTTGGTTGAGGGATTTCAACGCCCGGATGCCGCGCCCAACATTCATTTCACCAAGCACGTGTTTAACGCTGGAATACACGGCTGACATTCCGGCAGCGGAATCTTTAGGTGCTGACAGCTTCAGATCCAACAGTCTTTCTGGATTTTCAGCACCGGAATCTTTAGGGATAGGCTCTTCCATTAGTTTAATAAAGATAGTAATACAGCTACTTTTCCTGAATACGTTGCGCCCCGGCATACACTGTAAACTGCTGATTTCGGAGAAATCCGATCAGCGTGATGCCGTATTCCGCAGCCAGGCTCACGGCTAATGTCGAGGGGGCGCCAATGGCGGCTACCATCCGGATTCCAGCCATGTATGCTTTTTGCATCAATTCGAAGCTGACACGCCCGCTGAGCAAGAGAATGCTTTCCATCTGGGGGAGACGATTTTGCTGAGCGCAATGACCGATCACCTTGTCCAGCGCATTGTGCCTTCCAACATCCTCCCGCACTATAAGCAGCTTGCCGGACGTATCAAATAATGCGGACGCGTGCAGGCCCCCCGTCGTGGCAAAGACTTCCTGATTCTTCCGCAACAACTCAGGCAGCGTGTGTAGCATGGAAGAAGTTACGGTAAGTGAATCAGCTCCGGTGAAAACCGATTTTGTTCGTATCGCCTCAAGGGATGTTTTGCCACACACTCCGCAACTGGAGGTGGTATAAAAATTACGCTCGAGGGAATCCAGCGAAGCAACCACCCATGTATCAAAATCGATCGTCACCACGTTATCGTTTTCGGAGTGATGTACCTGGATCACATCCTTCTTTCCACTGATAATTCCTTCCGTAAAGAGAAAACCGAGGGCGAGCTCTTCATCGTTTCCCGGCGTGCGCATGGTCACGGAAATCACTTTCTCAACCCGGTGTCCGGTCGCACCCATTGTTACACGGATTTCCAAGGGTTCTTCCACGGCGAGGATATCGGTGGTTTCTGATGTCTGGGCCGAAGTAACTTTTCTTACGGGGAGTTGTGCGGTCGGTTTGTTAATCATGGTCCTCAATTATGGGATTTGTGTCGGCTATTATTTCATGGATGATCGAATCTTGCGCGCTGTTTCCGGGGTGTCCACGCTGGTTAGAAACGAAGAGGATGGAAGGGGAACACGTCGGGTGGCTGCTGTCCGCAACAGATTTCGGAGGGACCACTCATCGGCTGAAACAGCGGCTTTGAGTTTACTGAGAATTGTGGACTCGTAGATGGCCAACAAGGGCTCTTCAACTTTGTCAACAGGGTTGAAGAAGCAAACTGCTTCCATTCCTTCCTCTCTGGAGGTGACTAATTGATGAAGATCCTCGTGTGTTACCAAAGGGTAATCACAACCGACTACAAGGAAGGAATCCTTTGGGTATTTTGAAAATGCCGAATGCAGTCCTGCCAGGGGCCCGGTTTCCTGAAGCTCATCCACAATTCGGGGATAGGCAGCGGGGTAGTTCGATGCCTGGTTGGAATTGCAGCTGATGGAGACCTGACTGCACAACGGTGTAAGTAGTTCATAGAGGTGCTGCCATTGAGGTTTATCATGGTACACCATCATGCTTTTGTCCGTACCCATCCGGGAACTCCGTCCCCCGCACATGACTAATCCATGGAGTTGTTGCATGCCTAAAATTACGCAGTTATCTTAGGTGTAGGACACCTATCAAAAATATGACCAAATTATCGCTTTGGATTGCTGCTTTCACATTCACGATGCAGGGTTTGTCGGCCCAACCTGTCCGAAAGTTAGAGCCTGTTAGTTTCTCCCGGGTTGCGATTACTGACAAGTTCTGGAAGCCTACCATGGATGTAGTGGCGACAACGACGCTGCAGGCCTGCATCATACAAACAGAAGAAAAGACTCCTCGCATTCGCAATTTTGAAAAGGTCGCACGGGCCAAAGGAGAAAAGCATGAAGGAATATTCTACGATGATTCAGATGTCTTCAAGGCGCTGGAGGCGATCGCCTACTCGCTGAAAAACCATCCCGATCCGGAACTTGAAAAGAAAGCCGACTCCTGGATCGATAAAATTGCCGCGGCCCAGCTTCCCGACGGATACATTAACACCTATTACACGCTTGGTGATTTCGAAAAGCGCTGGACGGACATGAGTATGCACGAGGATTATAACGGGGGGCATCTGATCGAGGCGGCCGTTGCCTATCACAACGCTACCGGGAAACGGAAGCTCCTGGATGTTGCGATCCGTTTTGCTGATCACTTTGACGGCCTTTTCGGACCTACCAAGAAGCATTGGGTTACTGGTCATCAGGAACTGGAGCTGGCGCTGGTCAAGTTGTTCCACGCAACGGGTAACAGGAAATACCTTACCCTTTCTCATTGGCTGCTGGAGGAGCGCGGCCACAAGTATGCAAGGGGGTATACCTGGACGGACTGGAAGGATACGGCCTATGCCCAGGATGTTGTTCCGGTTCGCCAGCAGAAGGAGATCACCGGCCATGCAGTCCGGGCGATGTATTTGTACACCGGTGCTGCCGATGTGGCCGCGCTCACGGGTGATGAGGGATATGTTCAGGCCATGGAGACAGTCTGGGAGGACGTCGTCCATCGCAACATGTTTCTCACCGGCGGCATTGGATCCTCCGGCCGTAACGAGGGATTCAGCACAGATTATGACTTGCCCAATGAACAGGCGTATTGCGAAACATGTGCCTCGGTGGGAATGGTTTTCTGGAATCAGCGCATGAACCTGATGACTGGCAACGGCAAATTTATCGACGTGCTGGAGCGAAGTTTGTACAACGGTGCCCGCGATGGGCTTTCACTTAGTGGCGACCGGTTTTTCTATGGCAACCCGCTCGCCTCGCGCGGACAGCATTACCGGAGAGAATGGTTTGGTACGGCGTGCTGTCCGTCAAACATTGCGCGGCTTGTTGCATCGCTAGGCGATTACATCTACGGTGTGTCGGCCGATGGCTTATGGGTCAATCTTTTCGTCGGGAGTAACACGTCGGTGCGGATTGGGAAGACAGCTGTGCCCGTGTTCATGGAAACCAACTACCCGTGGGATGGGAATGTGATGCTTACCGTTCAGCCGGCATCGAAAGTACGGTTTGCCATGCGTGTCCGGATTCCGGGCTGGGCGAGGGGTGAGGCCGTTCCTGGTGACTTGTACCGGTTTGAAGACAAGCAGGTAAAACCCTATTCGTTTACGGTGAACGGGAAGACAGTTACGTACACTATTGAAAGCGGATATGCGGTAATTACCCGGGAGTGGAAAAAGGGGGACGTACTGGAGTTGAAGCTTCCCATGGACGTCAGGCGGGTTGTGTCGCGGCCGGAAGTCACACAGAATGAAGATCGAGTGGCGATCCAGCGCGGACCGCTGGTTTACTGTGTTGAGGCAGTGGACAATGGGAATCAGGCATGGAATATTTTGATTCCTGACGATGCATCATTCGCGACCGTCAATAGACCAGACCTCCTAGGCGGTATCACGACCATCGAGTTTCAGGCACCCACCGTTCAGATCAGCACTGACGGTCAATCCGTATCGACGGAGACCCGGAAGATTACAGCCATTCCCTACTACACATGGAACAACCGCGGTCAAAGCGCGATGCAGGTGTGGCTTCCCAGGAAGATCAAGGATATCAAATTGAACTACTAAGTCAACCCGCATGACCAAATCACTTCTCTTTCTGCTTTGCAGCCTGATAAGCGGACCCATGTTTGCGCAGGCATATATCCCGGAGAAGAGCAATCCAAAGGTGAAGGTGAAGCCCTCTGCGGAAATAAAGGCATTCGCTTTCAACCTTCGCGACGTTCGGTTACGGGGAGATAGTCCGTTCAAAAATGCGATGGACAAGGATGCAGCGTACTTGCTTTCACTGGAGCCCGACCGCCTGTTGCACCGTTTTCACCTGCATGCCGGCCTCCCCACCAAGGGCGATATTTACGGAGGTTGGGAGAGCGACGGACTTTCCGGCCACACGCTGGGTCACTACCTGTCGGCCAGCGCCATGATGTACGCTTCCACAGGTGATAAACGATTCAGGGAAAAGGTGGACTATGTCATCGAGGAACTCGCACGCTGTCAACAGGCGAGAAAAACCGGCTACGTGGGCGCGATTCCAAAGGAGGATTCGATCTTCTGGAAAGTACACCACGGGATTATTAAGACGGCTGGCTTTGACTTGAACGGCGGGTGGTCGCCCTGGTACACGGTCCACAAAGTGATGGCGGGGTTGGCCGATGCGTACATGTATTGTGATAATTCAAAAGCACTGACTGTACTGGTTGGTATGGCAGACTGGACAGCGGCCATATTAAAAGACCTGAACGAAGAGCAACTTGAGCGGATGCGTCAGTGTGAGTATGGCGGGATGAATGACATTCTTGTTCATGTTTACGAGCTTACTGCCGATAAGAAGTACCTGGATCTCTCGTTCAAGTTTCACGATCAGTTCGTGCTTGGCCAACTTGCTAAGCGGATTGACGCGTTACAAGGAAAACATTCCAACACGAATGTACCCAAGGCGATCGGCTGTGCCCGCCGGTATGGTTTGACTGCATTGGACAGTGATCACACCATTGCTTCCTTTTTTTGGGAAACGGTTGTCAATCATCATACGTACGTGATTGGGGGAAACAGCAACTACGAGTACATGGGCGATGCGGATAAATTGAATGACAGGCTCAGCGACAACACGTGCGAAACGTGCAATACCTATAACATGCTAAAGCTTACGCGCTTCCTTTTTTCCTGGAAACCAACTGTCGGGCTGGCAGACTATTATGAGCGGGCGCTCTATAATCACATATTGGCGTCGCAAAATCCGAACGACGGCATGATGTGTTATTTTGTTCCGCTGCGTATGGGAACGCGCAAGCGTTTCAGCAGACCGTTCAATACATTCACCTGTTGCGTGGGCAGCGGGATCGAAAGTCATTCGAAATATACAGAAGGCATTTATTACGAAGGAAAGGACGGAAGTCTTCTGGTTAATTTGTTCATTCCTTCCGAATTGAATTGGCGGGACAGGGGAATAGTCATCCGGCAGGAAACCAGCTTTCCGGAAGAAGATAGAATCAATTTTTATATGGATCTGGAAAAATCCCAGCGGTTTTCATTGCGGATTCGTCAACCGAATTGGGCAACCAAGGAATTGTTGATCAAGATCAATGGCCTGGAGGCCCGTGCACCAAAGGATGCTGCGGGCTACTGGCGCATTGACCGCACCTGGAAAAAGGGGGATCAGGTAGAGGTCGTGGCACCTATGGATTTGTATTCAGAAGCCATGCCTGACAACCCGAACCGGATAGCATTATTGTATGGGCCGGTAGTTATGGCAGGACAATTGGGAACGGAAATGCCGGATCCGGTTTTTGGAACTACCGTGCTGTTGACAGATGAGAAGGATGTCAATAGCTGGGCAAAACCCATGATCAAGGAGCCGCTTACCTTCACTACCACCGCAGCAAAGCCTACCAACATCACGCTGATACCTTTTTACAAGACCGTGGATCAGTACTACAATGTGTACTGGGACTATTTCAGTAACGATGCTTGGAGCAGACGTGAAGAGGAATACCGTGCCGACAGAAAATATCAAGCGGAAGTGGAGGAGCGTACCATCGATCATATTCGGATTGGAGAAATGCAGCCGGAGCGCGATCACAACCTGAAGTCAAGCGAGAAGTCGTACGTAAGTGATGCCCTTGGCAGGAAAGGCAGGGAGGCCAGGAATGGCGGATATTTTTCTTTTGAGATGACCGTACTGGCCGATACGCCGAGCAGTTTGATGTGCTCTTACATCGGTGATGACAAGAACCGGGGGTTTGACTTGCTGGTGGATGGGGTAAACATTGGAACACAGGAGCTGAACGGTGGAACCACGGGACGATTCTTTGATGTAGTATACCCTATTCCAAATGAGTTGATTAAAGGCAAGTCAAAAATTGAAGTTCGGATTCAAGGTCATACTGGTAAGACGGCCGGTAGGGTTTTTGGGTGCCGGATAATCCGGAATGGAAAGGATTAGAGTTCAATAAACCGCTCCAGGGAGAAGGTCTGCGTTCGTTCTGAGAACAGCGTTTTCACCCTTCCCCACACGCTGCCGAAAAGCTCCGACTTCCGGTACTTCTCCAGGTCGGCGGGATCGTTCCAATTACTGAGCGTCGTGTAACACAATGGATCCTCTGAATCTTTCAGCAACTGCAGGTGTGTGCATCCCGGGAAATTCCGGATGGCGACTTTATTGTGTTCGAAGATCTCTAGAAATTCCTCAACTCCTGCTTCGGTAAAGTGCATACGTACAATGCGAATTAGCATAGCGGGTTCAAGGTAACACGTTCAATGTTCAAGCGCGATTTCATCCTTCAAACATGATATTCACCGGGCTGTCGTACGTCAGTCCAAGGAGTTCGGTGGCGTTTCCCTTATAGATGCCAATCTCGAGCAACCCTGCGCTGTTAAAAAGCAAAAAGCAATCGCCTTGGTCGGCCTGATGATAGTTGGTGTGAATGCGTTTTATTTTCTCACCACCAAACTGTATGGTGAAGGGTTTTCCAAGACTCAGCGTTTCAAAGGTTTCCTTCTGGATATTGGTGATCAGATTGCCGAACCGATCGACACGGATGACATGTCCGAGGATTTGTTTTTTGGTTGCCTTGACATGGCGGTCCGTCATCTTCTTGTAGGTGGGCATGGGTTTGCCCAATGTGAGGACCGATACCCCGCTGGCCAGTCTGGCAGCAGCCGGGGCCAGAATGTCCCTTTCGGGAAATGACGTGATGACCGTGTTGATGGCATTAAGTTCAACGAGGTTTTGATGGGGTTTCTCGCTGATCAGCCCAAGAAGTCCGTTGTCGACAGACAGAAAGAAGTGATCCTCCAACTGGAGGGCAATGAAGGCATCTCCGGGGTTGCCGGCAGCGTCCACAGCGACCAGGTGAACGGTGCCTTTTGGGAAGTCGCGGAACACAGATCGAAGAACGTATGCCCCGTGTGCAATATCGCAGGAATTGATGCTGTGACTGATGTCTACCAGGGTTAGTCCCGGGTTGGTACTGAGGATCTTGGCTTTGATGGCCGCCACATAGTGGTCGCTTTCTCCGGAATCGGTAAGCAGTGTGACAATGGCCATGCTGGAACTTATCCGGCGTCTATCCGTTTATTCGGTTACCGGATTTGATTAGTTTTGTCACGAAAATAAGCCATTTTAACTGAATTCATTGATAGAAAAAACGATTACACTGGATGACGTTTCCCTCGTAGAGTTCCTGGGAGCTGGAAACAAAAATTTTAACGAGCTGTCTTCCGCTTTTCCCAAAAGCCGGATTGTGTCAAGGGGGAATGAGATATTCATTCAGGGTGAACAGAGTGATATCGTCCAGATCACAGACATCCTCCATGCGCTCGTCGACCATTTTCATCAGTTTGGGAAAGTAACCGCTGAGAACGTGCGTGGGTATGTTACTCAGGAAAAGCAGGAGTACATTCCGGCAGATTCTCCGGGCGGGATACTTCTCTACGGCACCAAGGGGAACCCCATTAAGATGAAGACCCCCAACCAGCAGCGGTTGGTGAATTCTGTCAATGAAAATGACCTCGTATTTGTTCTGGGGCCTGCGGGCACCGGAAAGACATATGTTTCCGTGGCGATGGCGGTGAAGGCGCTCAAGAACAAGCATGTTAAGAAAATAATTATCACCCGGCCGGCCGTGGAGGCGGGTGAAAACCTGGGCTTCCTGCCGGGGGACCTCAAGGAAAAGATTGATCCGTATCTCCGTCCGATCTACGACGCCCTCAACGACATGATACCTTTTGAGAAGCTTCAATATTACATGGAGCGTGAAATCATTGAGATTGCGCCTTTGGCGTACATGCGAGGACGGACGCTTAACAACGCGTTTATCCTCCTGGACGAAGCGCAGAATACCACGCCCATGCAAATGAAGATGTTCCTTACCCGGATGGGCCCGGATTCAAAAATGATAGTCACCGGCGATGCCACACAGATTGATTTGCCTGATAACCAGCGTTCCGGGCTCAAGGAAGCAGTAAAAATCCTTTCCGGTGTGGAAGGCATCGGCTTTATTGAACTTTCTGAAAAAGATGTGGTCCGCCATAAATTGGTCCGCGATATTGTTGTGGCATACCAAAACCACAGCAAGCCGTCCCATTCCTGAGTTGACCTGCGTACCGGGAAGGAGTAACTTCCTTTTATGCGCTGGATTCCCTTCGCCATGGTGCGTATTGCGGCCGTTTTTGCAGTCGGGATTGTGGTCGCCCTCTACTTTTCTGATCTCCTTTCCTCCGGAGAAGCAACTGTTTTCCTTATTGTTTTAGCGCTGGGGTATTTCCCTGTCCGCTGGTTCCTACGAAACCAATCCGCCCTTGCGGTTACTGCTGGAATCCTTGGGTTGGGAGTTGTGCTGCTTGCAGGGTATAAGAATGTGGAGTTGCGCAATGAATCACTCCGCCAAAACGCATTGATTCGCAACACCGACTCTATCCGGTCTTACCAATTGCAGTTGTTGTCAATACCCGAAAGGAGGGAGCGGTCTCATCGGGTGACTGGAAGGGTGGTAGCAATTCAGTCACCGGCTGGGTGGAGGGTGGCAGACGGTAAGGTGATGGTTTACCTGGCCGGGAGTGTTCAGCAACGCCTGGATTACGGCGATGTGCTGCTGGTGAAAGGGCAACCTGAACTGGTGGCAGGGCCGCAAAACCCAAACGAATTTGACTACCGTCGTTTTCTGGCTTTGCGGAATGTTTTTCACCAACATGTTGTCAGCGAGGGCGAATGGATGTTGACGAAGCGATCTGGCAACCACGGTGTGATGTATTGGTCCTGTCGAACCAAGGCATGGACTACGGAAACTATTGAACGCTATGTGAAGTCACCCCGCGAGCAGGCCGTTGTGAAGGCGTTGGTGGTTGGTGCCACCGATGGTATTGATGATGGGTTGAGACAGGCCTTTGTGGCCGGGGGCGCCATGCACGTGCTGGCTGTTTCCGGATTGCATGTGGGCATATTATACAGCATCCTGCTGTTTTGTATGCGTCCCCTAGACAGGGGAGCCAGGGGAAAGTGGATGATCGCTGGGGTAAGTCTTGGGGTGCTTTGGTCCTATGCTTTTGTGACTGGACTTTCTCCATCCGTTTTGCGTGCAGTAACCATGTTCTCCTTTCTGGCGCTGGCAACACCTCTCCGGCGTAGTACAGCCATTTACAACACGTTGGCAGCATCGGCTTTCTTGCTGCTTATCTACGATCCATTTCTCATCCTGTCGGTAGGCTTTCAACTCTCGTACGCGGCGGTCTTTGGCATTGTTCTTCTCCATCGTCCGCTGTACAATCTCTGGGAGCCAAAAAATTCCTGGCTTGACCGGCTTTGGCAAATCACCTGTATTTCTCTGGCCGCCCAGCTCGCAACGGCTCCGTTGACTTTATATTACTTCCATCAGTTTCCGGTTTATTTCCTCGTTGCCAATGTCTTTGTAATCCCCGGCGCCTTCCTCATTCTGGTTGGAGGCATTGGCCTGCTGGCTATCAGTTCCGTTAGCGGACTGGCTACATTGTTCGGACTGGCATTGGAGGGGGTGGCGTATGCAATGAATGCATTGCTCTTTCAAATCGAACAATGGCCACTCAGTGTGATTGCTGATATTCATCTCACCCTTCTTCAGAGTGTAAGCCTTGCGCTGATTACACTCGGTGGGTTTCTTCTTTTTAAAACACGGCGATTCTATTGGATGGTGCCCGTTGCTCTCATGGCCTGCCTCTTCTCAGCCGATTCCTGGCGGAAGGCAATGCGTGCCGAACGTATTGGCAGGTTTGTGGTGTACCGCATACCCGGACAGAGCGCGATGGAATGGGTGGATGGCCGTCAGTCCCATTTCCTCGGCGACCAGATCGATGGACGCAAAGTCAGCTTTCACATGGCGCCTCACCGTTTGGCAAGCGGGACACGCGTCATCCAGGGGATGTCGTCCGGGCCGATGCGTCCGATTGGGTTTTTCAGGCTGGGTGGTAAACATTTTTTCCGGATTAATTCCCGGAATGCGCTCTTGCCGGCAGCCTTTAAGACGGACTACCTGATTGTTAGTCATAACGCTGTCGATTCCCTGAAGGGAGTGATTCCATTCATTAATTTTGGTCAATTGATTTTAGATAGCAGCAATTCATTGCGTTATTGTGATCGATTGCAGCGGGAGGCTCAAATGCTTCAGAAGCCATGTTTTGTCGTTTTGAAGGAAGGGGCATTTACATTGAACTTATAATTTATGGCACTTATAGACTATACGGCGAAGAATCGGATTGGGTACATTACGTTGAACCGGCCCGACAAGCGAAATGCACTGAATCAGGAAATGGTTAGTGAGCTCCGGAACGCCTTTGCAACGGCAGCGGACGACCCCGAAGCAAAAGTTGTGGTGCTGAAAGCCAACGGAGATGCGTTTTGTGCCGGTGCGGATCTGGCATACCTGCAGCAGTTGCAGAAATTTTCATACGAGGAAAACCTGGAGGATTCACGGAACCTGAAAGCCCTTTATCACCAGGTCTACACACTTCCCAAAGTGGTGATCGCTCAGGTGGAAGGTTCTGCGATCGCCGGCGGATCAGGGCTGGTGACGGTGTGTGATTTTGCGTTTGCGATTCCGGAAGCAAAATTCGGATACACAGAAGTGCGGATCGGGTTTATCCCGGCCATTGTCATGGCTTTTCTTTTGAGAAAGATTGGAGAAGCGAAAGCGCGGGAGCTACTTCTGACAGGGAAGCTGATTGTTGCCGCGGAGGCGTGCGCCCTGGGCATGGTGACACAGGTTGTTGATCGCGGGAATATGGAAGCTGCAGTTACACAGTTTGCGGCGAACCTTGTAACCGGTGCATCCGGCCAGTCGCTTGCGGCAACAAAAAAAATGATGGCGGAGGTACAGGATATGGGTCTGTCTGCTGCCCTTGACCAGGCTTCCATGGAGAATGCGAAAGCGCGAGCGACCGATGACTGCAAAAGGGGCATCGCCTCATTTCTGGAAAAGAAAGAATTGAAATGGTAAGTCCCCGGAGGGGATGAAAGCGTGGCGACTCCGGAATCCATACTGAAGCAATATTGGGGTTATGATCAATTTCGCCCGCAACAACGTGAAATCGTTCAAGCTGTCGTTGAGGGCAAGGACGTGGTTGCCTTACTGCCTACGGGTGGAGGCAAATCCGTGTGCTTCCAGGTCCCCGGCCTGATGCTGGAGGGCCTGACGCTGGTGATCAGCCCGCTTATTGCCTTGATGCAGGACCAGGTGTATCAGCTTCGATCAAGAAACATTCCCGCCTTGGCTGTGCACTCGGGCATGCGGCGCAAGGAAATTGATATCGCGCTCGATAATTGCATTTATGGAAAGTATAAATTCCTCTACCTCTCACCGGAGCGATTACAAACGGATCTTTTCAGGGAGCGGTTTCGCAAGATGAAGGTTTCATTTGTTGCTGTAGATGAAGCGCATTGTATTTCACAATGGGGCTACGATTTCCGGCCTTCTTACCTGACCATTTCTTCCTTGCGGGAGGAAAAACCGGGAATCTCGTTCCTTGCTCTTACAGCCACTGCCACCAAGGAAGTAAAAGCCGATATCGCAGAGAAACTCGGCTTGAAGGCACCCGCGGTGCTTCAAAGAAGTTTTGCGCGCAGCAACCTTACGCTGGTGGTCCGCAAGACGGAGAACAAGGAAAAGAAAGTATTGGAGATCCTGCGGAAGGTACCGGGTTCAGGCATTGTATATGTACGGTCTCGAAAAGCGACGATGGATTTAAGCCGGTGGCTGCAACGTCAGGAAATTTCGTCCTCTTTTTACCACGCCGGACTCAATCACCTTGAGCGGGCCGATCGACAGTCGGACTGGCTCAGCAACAAGAACCGGATCATTGTCGCCACCAACGCATTTGGAATGGGAATCGACAAGCCGGATGTCCGGGTCGTGGTTCACATGGACCTGCCCGAAAACATGGAATCGTACTATCAAGAAGCGGGACGTGCCGGCCGTGATGGGAGCGTGGCGTATGCGGCACTCGTATATCATGAGGCCGATGTCAGCAGCCTTCGCAACAAGGTACTCCAGGCGCATCCGGCCACGGACTACCTTAAGAAGTTGTATCAGGCATTGGCCAATTATTTTCAACTAGCGATCGGCAGCAGCGAGGGGGAGAGCTACGTGTTTGATCTCGATGACTTTGGCCGCCGGTTTAACTTCCGTTCAAGTGCTACTTTTTCGGGCCTGAAAAAACTCGAAGAGGAGGGATTGATCCTCCTAAGCGAAAGCTTTTACCGGCCGTCGCGCCTGCATGTTGCGACAGATCAGTCCCAGCTATACCAGTTCCAGGTGGCCAATGCGCGCTATGATCCGCTCATCAAGGTTGTTCTTCGCCTGTACGGGGGCGAGGTGTTTTCCGAGTTTGTCCCGATCTCTGAACGTGCAATAGCACAGGCCCTTCAATCGACCGAGACCGAGGTGGTTGCGGCCCTGACGCACTTGGTAAAGCTCCAGCTGGTTGACTATGAACCTGCCTCTGAGAAGCCCAGAATTACTTTTGTTCTTCCCAGGCAGGATGCGGATCGGCTTCCGCTGAATATTGAACGCCTGCAAGCGCGGCGGGAGTTGGCCATCAAAAAGTCTGAGGCGATGATTGCCTTTGCTTCCGGGGAGCACCGCTGCCGCATGCAGGTGATCCTGGACTATTTTGGAGAGGAATCCTTCGACGTTTGCGGTGCGTGCGATGTTTGTATCGACCGGAAGAAAAAACAAAACGTATCCTCCTTTGGGGATTATGAACAGATGATCACAGGCCTGCTCGCTCAGCGCCCGATGACTGTCGATGAATTGGAAGAGGCGGCAGACCCGAAGGACAAGGATTTCTTTGTCGAAGTGGTTCGGGAACTGGTAGACCGGGGTATTCTGGCGTACGACGATTCCTGGGTTCTCCGGAAAGTGAAACAATAGTGCTTGCTACTTCCTTTCAAAGAAAAAATCGACAGCCTTATCACCGGCCGATATTCGGGCATGCAGCACATCTTCGTTCCACCGGTATTCAATTTTCTGAGGAAAATCGTGCGACGGATTTTCACAGGTAAAACTATGATTGGTCACTGCGGTGATCTCAAAGTAGATGGCTTTTGAATTTTCGGCAATGTCGGCAACGTAGAAAAGCCGGTCATTTTCTATTACAATCCTGAGTTTTTCAACAAAGGTGGTGTCCTGACCTTTCAGGTTCACGCCAATCCCAGACCATTCCCTGTCGGTCCTTATGGTCCAATGTTCAAGACCTGTTGTGCCCGGCTTGGGGTTGGTGCGCGACCACGTGCCGATGAGCCACTTCATTTTGCTAAAATTTTCCTGCGCGGTCTCCAGCGTCTGGGCACCAACATCAATTGATACTGCCAGAAGCAGGATGCCAGCTATTGCATGAAGTGCCGATGGCAATAGAAATCTTATCATTCCAGCGCTTTAACACCAGGAAGCACTTTACCTTCAAAGTATTCGAGCAGGGCTCCGCCTCCGGTTGAAACATAACTTACCTGATCACTGAACCCAAACTTTGTTACAGCCGCCGCGGAGTCGCCGCCGCCAATGAGCGAGAAGGCACCCAAGGATGTTGCCTGAACCACAGCTTCGGCTACGGAGCGGGTTCCAGACTCAAAGGGCTTCATTTCAAAGACCCCCATAGGACCGTTCCACAGGATCGTCCGGGACGAAAGGACGACCCTAGAAATAACTTCCTGTGCCTGCGGTCCAATGTCAAGGCCCATCCACCCATCGGGAATGGAGTAGTTGTTGACAACCTGAGTGTTTGCTGCAGCATCAAACTTGTCGGCAGCTATGGAGTCCATCGGGAGGTGTAACTCCACATTTTTGGCTTTCGCCTGTTGTATCAATTCCTTCGCGAGTTCCAGTTTATCTTCTTCTACGAGCGAGTTGCCGACTTTTCCACCAAGGGCTTTAAAGAAGGTGTAGGCCATGCCTCCCCCGATCACCAGGTGGTCAACCCGATCGAGCAGCTTTTCAATGATCAATAACTTATCGGAGATCTTTGCTCCCCCCATGATCGCCGTAAAGGGTTTCTCCGCATGCCCGAGAACCTTTCGTGCATTTTCCAACTCTGCAGCCATAACGAGACCTGCACATTTTTCCTTGAAGAACTGGGCAGCAACGGTAGTGGAGGCATGAGCGCGGTGTGCGGTACCAAAGGCATCGTTGACATAAATATCACCGAGTGCTGCGAGTTTCTTCGCGAAGACTGGATCCCCTGCTTCTTCTTCCTTGTGGAATCGGAGATTTTCGAGCAGGAGAACCTCTCCCGGTTTGAGCGCTTCTGCCTTGGTACGGGCTTCGTCGTTGACGCAGTCGTTGGCAAATTGGACCGGACGGCCAAGCACTTTTTGAATGGCGGAAAGCGTATGTCTCAACGAGTACTTCTCCTCAGGTCCTCCCTTTGGCCGGCCCAGATGCGACATCAGCACACAACTGCCACCATCGGTTAGGATCTTGTTGATGGTGGGGAGCGTGGCGCGAATGCGGGTGTCGTCGGTAATGGCAAAGGATTTGTCAAGGGGCACGTTGAAATCCACACGGATCACTGCGCGTTTCTTGGCAAAGGAAATGTCATTAACAGTTTTCATAATCGGAATTAGTCGCCAAAAGATATTCCAAGACCTCGCGCAAAACTTACGATTTGAGATTTGCTGTCAACGAAACTGGTAGCTTTGGCCGCCTCGGCTAGCGTCACGGACGTGATCGTGTTGTTGCGATAGGCAACCATTTTCCCAAAGTTGCCCTGAAGGACCAGCTCAAAAGCGTACACCCCAAAGAGGGTGGCCAGGACACGGTCAAAAGCGGTAGGACTTCCTCCGCGCTGTACGTGTCCCAAGACAGTTTCACGTATTTCAGCTTTGCAGCCGGCAACTTTCAGCTGGTGCGAAAGTTGGTAGGCAACGCCGCCCAGGCGCACATGCTCTGAACCTTTTTCCCCTTCCGAAGATGTCACATGGCCGCCTTTTGGTTTGGCCCCTTCCGAAATGACCACGTTAACAAAGCCGCGACCATTGCGGTAACGCAGGTTGATGCGACGCACCACCTTATCAATGTCGTAGGGGATCTCCGGTATCAGGCACACCTCGGCGCCCCCGGCAATCGCTGTATGTAACGCGATCCATCCAGCATCACGGCCCATCACTTCCATAATCATGACCCGATGGTGGCTTTCAGCCGTGGTGACAAGCTTGTCAAAACTATCAGTCGCGATCTGAACGGCCGTTTGAAAACCAAATGTCATATCCGTTGCCGAGAGATCATTGTCGATGGTTTTGGGTACCCCGATGATATTGAGCCCCTTTTTATAAAGCGCATCTGAAATCCGCTGGGAACCATCTCCACCGATATTGATGACGGCATCAAATCCGAGTGCCTTTATCTTGCGGATCAATTCATCAGTACGGTCTGTACCTTTTATGGTTCCATCCGGTTGTGGCGTGGGGTAATTTAAAGGATTCCCCTTGTTGGTTGTATTGAGGATCGTGCCGCCTCTCACATGAATACCCGCCGTACGTTTCCTGGTTAGCTTGACAATTTCCGTTGGTTCGTTCAGGACGCCATTAAATGCCTCAATGGCACCATAAACGTCCCACTCCTTTTCCCTTTTCGCGCGCTTGGTGATTCCGCGGATGACCGCATTGAGTCCTGGGCAGTCACCCCCCCCGGTAAGAACCAGCAGTTTGTGTTTTTTTTCCATGCGTAGTCTATTTCCAGCTTGCCGGGTCCTGCCTCCACGCCTTGATGTGATCCAGCTGATCCTCGGTGATGTACTTGTTTTTCAATGCCTCCTGAATGAGATGATGAAAGTCGCTCAGGCAAACCAGATTAATGCCCGCGTGCTCAAAGTTCTTCTCGGCCGTATCAAACCCGTATGTAAAGATAGCCACCATTCCAACTACATTGGCCCCAGCATCCTGCAGGGAACGGGCCGCTTTCAGGGAACTGCCCCCAGTAGAGACCAGGTCTTCCACCAACACCACACGCTGGCCCTTTTCAATCTTTCCTTCTACCAGGTTCTCCATGCCATGTTCTTTCGGCTTGGGGCGCACGTACACAAACGGCAGTTCCAGTTCCTCGGCAACGAGGACCCCTTGCGGGATTCCAGCGGTGGCAACCCCTGCGACCACATCAATTTCCCCAAAATGCTCGCGTATAGCCTGAACCAGGCACCGTTTGATAAGGGATCGCACCTGCGGAAAGGAAAGACTTAGCCGGTTGTCGCAATAAACGGGCGACTTCCATCCGCTGCTCCAGGTAAATGGTTTTGCGTGGTTGATGCGGATAGCACCAATTTCCAACAGCTGGGATGCGATGGGCCCTGCTGTGGACCCCATGATCGTTATTTTCATTGAGAGGGCAATTTATTAGGAAATGCCTTCAGACCAAGCATTGCGCGCTTTTGAAAAAGACTTAATTCAAGGTTGGTGGTTTGAGAAATATTCTTGTTTTTGCGGTACCAAGACACCATGAACCTATTTGTCAACGATATTCCAGTCCGTATTTGGATGCCAACCACCAAACCGGAGGAGGGAAGCTACAATTTTGAGATAAATGCTCACCTGGAGCCGATTACCAAGGCCAAGCTCCTAAACCACGTCTGGATCAACCAGGCTTCGGTGCAGCACCTGGACGCCATCCTGGACCAGGTTAATTCCAAGGTTCCGATGAACCTGCTTTCCCTCGCCATCACGGTTGATGATTACGAAGCCGTAAAGGAGTATCTACGCTCGAAATTCAAAGTCGTAAAAGCTGCCGGCGGATTGGTGAAGAAAAAAGATCGGTTTCTTATGATTTACCGCATGAAGCGGTGGGATTTGCCGAAAGGAAAAAAGGAAAGCGGCGAAAAAAGTGTTCAAACGGCCGAACGGGAAGTGGTAGAGGAGTGCAACATTGGTGTAAAAGTCGGCAGAAAGATTTGTACAACCTGGCATACGTACACCATGAATCGGCGCAGCATGCTGAAGAAGACCCGCTGGTACGCTATGGATTTGGTGGATGATTCCCGAATCCGGCCTTGCCTGGAAGAAGACATTGAGGAATTGCGGTGGATGACGCAGAAGGAAGTCTACCATGCCCTCGAAAACTCCTATAAATCGATCCGGTTCGTGCTGGAGGAATACTACAAGATGACGGAGAAGGCCGATTTAGGGTAGCGGGTAGGGGAGCATGACAGCGATGTCTCCGCCATACCGGTGAACCTCCCGAATGATCGACGAGCTGATGGCGGCGAGGGGAGGAGCGGTGATTAGAAAAACAGTTTCCAATTCGGGATTCAGGTGATTGTTTACCTGTGCGATTGTATTTTCGTATTCAAAATCCGTGGTGTTTCTCAGTCCCCGTAACAGGTATTTGGCCTTGTGCTTGCGCGCGAGATCTGCCGTGAGTTCTGCATACGTGATCACGCTTATTTGAGGGTGCTTGACAAAGGTGCCTCTTATTTTCTCAACCATGAGATCGATCTTGAAGTAGCGTTGATCCTTCTGGGTGTTGAACCCGATCGCGATAATAATTTCGTCGAATAGCTTCAGGCCCCGCAGCACGATATCCTCATGCCCTTTGGTGAAGGGATCAAACGAGCCGGGGAAGAGGGCAATTCGCTTCATGCGACGAGGTGAAGGGAAAATAAATCAAAGAAATGGTGGTCCTGCACTTCATCAAACAGGTATCCGAATTTAATATGGGTGGGACGATCTCCAAAGGAGACGTTGCGTACGTACTTCACAAACTCCTCGTAGTGCGGTGAGTTTTTTCCTATATAACCCCAAAGCACCACCTTGCTTGTATCCTGATTGAGCCCCATGGCATTCATGACCAGCATGATGTACTTCACGTAGTCGGAAAATTGTTTGATCAGAAACTGGTTGTAATAAATGAGTTGTCCGTCTTTCACAAAGAGAACGTGGAGCTTGAACCGGTCAACATACACGTACAACGGAGAAGAATCTTTTCCTTCGGCATAGGAAAGCACACCCTCTATCAAGGCGGCCGACTGGTGAAAAAGTTGAACCGTTGTGTTGGAATAAACGCGTTTGATCCAATTCAGCATTTCATTCTGGATGGCAAACACCGTTACCGCCTCCGACTTGATGTTTCGGCATGTCAGCGGCGATTCTTTTTCCTGATCGGTAACCGCATTAAAGCGGAGGTATTCTTCCGCTGCCTCTTCCAGGTACAGGGCTTGAGGCACCTGGATAAACTTGTTGTTTTTGATTGATACAATCACCTTTTTCCAGAACCCGGCGGTAAGATACTCGTGCGCTTCAAAAAGCTTCTGGAGTACCTGGTGCAGTTCGTCGGCGGAATTAACGTCGCTCAGCACGTAATCTTCGAAGAAAATCAGCCGATGGTCTTCGCTGTCAATGACGGCTGTTTGGAAGTCCCTGGCTCCAATTTGGACCAACAGAATGTATCGATGAAGCTTTTCTTCGTCAAACTTCTCGTCTTTGATCTTTTTGATCAGCTTATGACGCGTAGCAACGGGTGACAAAATAGGCTGTTATTCCCAATTTCCTGCTGTCGAAACATCAATGCGTGACCCGAACCGCAACGGCTTGCGTGCCTTTTGTTCGTTGCTTTCCTTGCGTTCCGGACTTCTAGGCTTTGGATCCCTAACTTCAATGACATCCACCTTCAGACCGCTCTTATCCACTTTGCTGGCAAAGATATCAAACATGGTGCCCGGGCTCCCGGGAACCTGACCGATCGTGCGTATATCCGTTTTTGGGTCAAAGATGTATTCGTAATAGTTGATGAGGACTTTTCCTTTCTTGACGGACTCGCCTGCTTTCACATTTGCCAAACTGGTGATGATCCCTTGTTCGAGGAAAGGGGGCTCGTTAACCTTATCGAGCACTTTCAGCGAGTATGCCTTTTGATTCCGGATCACCTGATCGCCCGCTTTGACTTTGAAGCCCATGAACACCCCGTGATCAGCGGCGTTGATTGTATAGTTCTTCTTGAATATTTTCTCTTTCGCGGAAATGAATCCGAGTGTATCCGTAAAAATCTTGACATCTTCACCGCCGTATGGCTTTGGTGTGATTACCTCCCGGCGCTGCAAAATTGGCACCTGACCGTTCTCAATAAAATCTGCCAGCGAATCCCAATTGGAAGTATACCGTCCGTGCTGTTCCTGAAAAACAATTTCTGCTTCCCGAATCAACCGCAAGCGCTCAATAACGGCCTTCTCCACATTGGCGATTTCATCTTTGGTATCGATGACAGTCTGAATACTGTTGTAGAGATAGTAAGCGAGAAATAGGCTTATGGCGGTAAGTACTATGGTAAGGATTTTGGTCACATTCATCGTGGTTCGAGTTTAGCCTGCAATAATAAGTTCGTTTTTTGAGATTTTTAAGCACTTTGTGACCAAATCGGCTAAATTTTATAATAACCGTTTAACGTGTGGATTTTGACGGCCCCGGACACAAGCTGGAAGGCCCCGTGCTTCTCTTCGGGGGGGAGCAAATCGATATCAGCATAGGTCATAAACCTTGCCTCTTTGATGATCTGATCCCTGGAATTGATTTCAGGGTCTCGTCCGGCCCGCAACGTACCCCCGAGGACCCTGACGGCAAAGAACATCTCCACAGCATGGAGGGGGGGGTGTATGAATTCGCAGGTAAAGAGATAAGCCCCGACTTCAACGCGCAGGTTGGTTTCCTCCTGGAATTCCCGGACCAGGTTTTCGGATACCGATTGCCCAAACTCGACGCCGCCGCCCGGGGGTGCCCAGAAAGCGCCTCCCCGCAGACCATGATGGTTTATCATTAACAGCCGGCTGGTGTCCTGGCAAAGGCCACAGACGCGCAGCCGCACCCGATTGCCATACATTTCTTTGATGGATTGGATCATCTTTGGCCTTTTCTGCGTTATACCCTTGAATACCTAAATTTGTACAAAAACACGGTTATGACGAAGCTATTTTATGTATCGATATTTCTAGCAGCCTTCTTCGGGGCAAACGCGCAGTCTGACGGGCCGCTGATCGTGTGGGAAAAATCTTCCCATGACTTCGGTGATGTCACCCAGGGTGACAAAGTGGAGCATACGTTCAAGTTCCGGAATGCAGGAACCGTACCCCTTATCATTACCAATGTGCAGGTGACCTGCGGATGCACCACACCCAAGGGGTGGGCGCGCGATCCCATCCCACCGGGTCAAAGCAGCGAGATAACAGTTGCGTTCAATTCTGCAGGTAAATACGGCAGGCAGGAAAAAGTGGTGTCCGTCGTTTCAAATGCGGCAAACCCCGAGGGGTCTCAAATCCTTTTCTCGGCGAATGTCCTGGAGCGAAAAGCCCCGAACGAATAGGGTTTTGTGTACAGGTGAGTGGGGCTACTTCTCTTGCGTGTAGACTACCCATGCCGCCAGCAGCCATCCTGCTATCAAGGTGCTGCCGCCCAAAGGAGCAACCGCCCCCCAGAGGGATTGATTGGTCAGCGCGAGGGTAACTAAGCTTCCGCTAAAGACTGCAATACCAACGGTCAGGAACAAGACTGCAATCCGGAGCTTGGAGTATGACTCCATCAGCCGCCCGAGGAGGATGAAGCCAAGAGCGTGATAAAGGAGATAGCGGATACCCAACTCAAAGGTTTCTTTGCGCCCGGATAGTTCGAGCGTCTCTTTCAATGCGTGGGCGCCAAAGGCACCAAGGCCAATGCCAAGTGCCATGAGCATCATTCCAAGGATCAACGTGTTACGCGGTGTCATTCCTCGTTTTTTTGGTTCGGATTCCGTTCTCCGAAAACAGTGGTACCTACTCGAACCAGCGTGCTTCCTTCTTCCAGCGCGATGATGTAGTCAGAACTCATTCCCATGGAGAGTTCTTTCATTCGGACTGTTTCCGCAAGCGATTCCTGCTTGATGTCGTCAAACAGTTTCCGTAGTCCCCGGAATTCATTTCGTACCTGCTCGTGGTCATCGGTCAGGGTAGCCATGCCCATGAGGCCCTCGATCCGGATATTCTTCATCTTTGCAATTTCCGGAGATCGAACCAGTTGCATCGTCTCCTCAACGTCCAAACCAAACTTTGTTTCCTCACGGGCGATGTGAACCTGCAGCAGGCAGGGGATTACCCGATCGCATTTCTGTCCCTGTTTGTCAATTTCTTCCAGCAGCCGCATGCTGTCTACGGAGTGAATCAGGGATACGAAGGGAGCTATCTGTTTGACTTTGTTTCTTTGAAGGTGGCCAATCAAATGCCAGGCAACATCATCCGGCAACTGAGGTTTCTTATCTATCAATTCCTGAACCCTGTTCTCCCCAAATATCTTCTGGCCGCACGCATACGCCTCGCGCAGGCGTTCAACCGGGTGGTTCTTGGAGACGGCCACCAACCGGGCGCCAGAAGAAGCCAGCACGTTGTTCAAATTCGTTATGTTATTCTTAATTCCCATTCTATCTTTATCCGGAGGGTAAGAAGACGATCTGACAAAAATATGGCGATCCTTGGCACATTGTTGAAAAGGGGTATAAAACTTCGGGAGAATCTTGAGCAGGAGTACTCTTCGCCTTTTGAGCTGCAGCGCAATGTCCTCAAAGATCTGCTGATCACGGCCCGCGAGACAGAATTTGGGCGCTTTCATAATTTTCCTCAGATCCTGGGCGAGTTCCGTAAGGGCCCCAAGGATTTTTATCTTCTTTTCCAGAAGATCCCGCTCCATGATTACAATAAGATATATAATGACTGGTGGAAACTTTCGCTCAAAGGAGTGAAGAATATCTGCTGGCCGGGGAGGGTGAAATATTTTGCGCTCAGTTCGGGCACCTCAGAAGCTTCCTCCAAGTATATTCCTGTTACCAAAGAAATGACTCGGGCCATCCAGCGGACCAGTATCCGTCAGATTCTTTCTTTGTCGAAGTACGACCTGCCCAGCAAATTTTTTGAGGCTGGGATTCTTATGATTGGCGGAAGTACCCACCTGAACAAGAAGGGAAATTATTTTGAGGGGGACTTGAGCGGCATTCAGGCGGCGAGGCTTCCGTTCTGGTTTCAGCATTTTTATAAACCCGGAAAGCGGATTGCCAAAACCCGAAAGTGGAGTACGAAGCTGGAAGAGATTACGCGCAAGGCGAATCAGTGGGATATTGGGATCATTGTCGGAGTACCTGCATGGATTCAAATCCTGTTGGAAAAGGTAATTGCCTACCACAAGTTGAATCACATTCACGAGATATGGCCGAACTTATGCGTGTATGTACACGGCGGCGTTTCATTTGACCCATACAGGAAGGGATTTGAAAAACTGCTCGGTCGGCCCATCAACTTTATTGAAACCTACCTCGCCTCGGAAGGTTTTGTTGCCTATCAGGCCTCCCCGAATAACCGTTCGATGAAGCTCGTACTGAATAATGGCATCTTCTATGAGTTCGTGCCGTTCACGGATGAGAATTTTACTGGAACCGGTGAGTTGAAACCGGATGCAAAGGCCCTGCTCATTGATGAAGTGGTGGAAGGCAAGGAGTATGCCTTGTTGTTGTCATCTTGCGCTGGCGCATGGCGGTATCTCATCGGAGACATCATTAAGTTCACATCCGTTCACGAATCGGAAATCATTATTGCGGGCCGTACAAAGCACTTTCTGAGCCTCTGTGGTGAACATCTTTCCGTGGAGAATATGAATAAGGCCATTGAGATGGTGTCTGACGAAATGGACATTGACATCAAGGAATTTACGGTTGCTGGGATCCCGCACGGTACCCTTTTTGCCCATCATTGGTTTATTGGTACGGACCAGAAGCCCGATGCGGCACTGCTTCGGGAGCGGCTGGATCATTTTCTTAAAACGCTGAACGACGACTATGCTGTGGAACGGAGCGCCGCCCTAAAGGAAGTATATGTCGACCTGGTTCCGGTGCAGTCCTTTTACGACTGGATGGAATTGAAAGGAAAATCAGGCGGGCAGAACAAATTTCCCCGCGTTCTGAAGAATGCTCAGTTGGAAGAGTGGAAAACCTATCTTGCCCGGTGATTGATGTTGCTTTCAACGGGATAAAGATCGGACTGGTGCTTGCCTTCCTGATTGGGCCGGTCTTTTTCACCATCCTGCAGGCCAGCATTGAACGGGGCGTGGGGGTGGGCGCCCTCGTGGCTGTGGGGGTATCGCTGAGCGATATCGTATATGTAGTCATCTGCTACTTTGGTTTTTCTTCCATCATGGCGGAACCGGGCATCCAGGTCTACATGGGCTATGGAGGCGGATTCATACTCATTGCCTTGGGATTTTATTACCTGTTGGTGAAGAGTCGAAGAACAGCACAGGGACAGGTCGGAAAGTTGGGCGACCGGAAGAAGTTCCGCTATGTCATCAAGGGATTCCTCATCAACGGCATGAGTCCCATGGTTCCTGTGTTCTGGATTGGTGCGGTAAGTCTTGCTACGATCGATTTTGGATACACCTCCAGCACACAGTTCGCTGTATTCTTCACTTTTGTGCTTATAACGGTCCTGGCGACGGACATTGCGAAGGCATACCTTTCAGGAAAGCTCCGGTCCATCATTACCTCCCGATCCCTGATGATCATCAATTTTGTGCTGGGAATTATCCTGGTAGTTTTCGGGGGAAGATTGATCTACCTCGCGCGCCTCATGACCCTTTCCTAGTCCTGGAGAATGTTGGTAACGAAGGTTGATTTGAGCAACAGCCAAAGCAAGAACAGTACGATGGCCCACTGCACATAGATGAAATAAAAGTCAGAGGTGTCCTTGAACCGTGTCTCCTTGATTTCCGCCTTTTCGTATTGATCGATTTTCTTAAAGACCTGAAGCAGGGCCTGGTTGTCGGTGACCCGAAAAAATTCGCCCGAACCGATTTTCGCGATTCGCCGCATGGTTGATTCGTCGACGGTATTTTCCACCATGTTGGGCCGGCCAAAGAAATCTCTTCCGAAAGGAACCATCCCTTCTTTTCCGACAACGATGGTATACATTTTGATGTTGTAGGCCGCCGCCAGTTCGGCTGCTGTCATGGGATCAATGTTCCCGGCCGTGTTGTCTCCGTCACTCAGCAGAATGCACACTTTTGATTTTGACTCGGATTCTCGCATGCGGTTGGTCACCACAGCCAGGGCGCTTCCAATGGCAGTTCCTCGACTTTCAATCATATCAAAGTTGAGTTCATTGAGATAGGTGTTGAGCAGCGCATAATCGGTTGTGAGCGGCGCCAGCGAGAAGGCGTCACCGGAAAAGACAACGATGCCAATCCGGTCCTGGAAGCGGCCCTTGATGAAATCCCGGGCTACATTCTTGGCGGCCTCCAGCCGATTCGGCGTGAAATCCTCAATCTGCATGGATTGCGAAATATCTATGGCCAACATGATGTCGATTCCCTCTGTCCACTGCTCTACCTTTTCGTTGGTGCGTTGTGGACGGGCCAAACCCATCAAAATAAGTATCAGGACTAGTCCTAGGATGAATTCAGGAACGAGACGAATGAGCGTCAGTGGAGAACTGTGTACATCACTTTTTATAAAGGCTACCGGCAATTTTTGATTGAAGAAATACCTCCAGAGCCACCGGACAATAAACAGGATGGGCACGAGGGCGATGGCATACAGATACAGCGTATTCGACCAGGTAAAGGCGCGAAGGGTGGATAGCGTAAACCAATCCAATGACCAAGGATTCAACTTATCCATTCTTTACCTCTTCTTCTCTCTTTTGAAATTGCTTGTACGAATATTCTTTCAGGAATCCGAATGGTTCCACCGATGCCTGATGGCCCCCATAGATCCCACGATCTATGGTGCGGAGCGCATCACCGAGGTTGGTGTCAGCCACTCGTCTGAGGATTTCGCGGGAAGTTGATTTTGTGTACGGATAGGCTTCCAGATCTTCCATATATCCTTTCCACAGCACAAGTGCATGTTCAGCCCGTTGCACGGAAAATTCCTTCCCAAGCTGCTCCAGCGATCTTCCAAATCGGGCGATGAATTGTTCGTAGTTGCGGTGAAGTCTGCGTATGGCAAAATATTTCCGTACGCGTTTACCAAACAGGAGCCACCCCGAACCCACCAGGGCGGCAAGGATAAGGATGCCAATGACAAGAAACGGATAATTAAGTATCCACTTTACCTTCTGGTACGCCGTGCTTGTTTTCAGGGGAAGATTTTCCGCGGCAACGGAATCCGGAAGTGCAGAAACACGGAAGCGGAGAGCCACATCCGCGGCTATAGAGTAAACAGCGACACAGTCTTTTCCCTGTGAAACAAATACCGGCAACTTCAGGGATTGAATGGAGTCGAGTTCAAACGTTGAAAGAAAATAGACGGTGCTGTCGTAGCTGGTGTCGCCCTGGGTTCTGGTTGGGAAGAATTGTTTTTTACTAATTTCAAATGGAGCAAACGAAAACGTTGAATCGGGAAAGAGGACCTGGTCGGTACGCGGATATGAAGCGGTGAGCGAAAAGGGAACAACCTGGCCGATAGAAATACTGTCTGCAAAAAAGTTTCCCCGCACAACAACCTGCTGCCCCACCGCAGACACCAGCGGTGCAAAGATCAAAACCACATAAAGAATCCTGACTTTCATGCTTTTACCCTCAGATCGTTACGTTGTCTTGAGACTTTTGTTTCTCACTTTGAATAGCCGCAACAGTTTCGGCACGTAATCTTCATCCGTGGCAACATGGAGGTAGTTGATTTGATGTTTCCGGCTGAATTTCTTTAATGCCTCCTCGCGTTCTGCGTGAACCTTGGTGAGCCCTGTTCGGAAATCTCCAAAGGACGTATTGATCCACAGCGTCTGCTTTGATTCTTTGTCAAGGGCTGGGATAATTCCAAGCTTGGGCAGTTTCGTTTCACGTTTGTCACTGATGTGAATAACCACCAAATCGTGCTTGCGCGCCAGCGACTGGAGATTACGCTGATATCCTTCATCGATAAAATCAGAGATCATCACGATGACGCTCTTCCGCTTGATAGAATTCAGTGCAAAGGAGATCGCTTTTGACAGGTTTGTCTTTGATGAACGCGGGCGCAACTTTTCAAGATGGGAGATGATCTGGTACGCCTGGCTGATTCCCTTTTTTGGTTTGAGATATTGTTCGCGCTCGTCGGAATAGCATATCAATCCAACCTGGCTGGACTCTTTGGCGCCTGACAGCGCAAGCACGCCGCAGATTTCCATGCCGATATCAAATTTCGTTTTTCCGGGACTGCCGATGCTCTGCGATCCGCTGACATCAAGGATGAAGAAAATGGTCTGCTCTTTTTCCTCCTTAAAGGTCTTGACAAATGTTCCGTGTCCTTTGGCCGATACATGCCAATCGATGGTGCGTATATCATCACCATATTGATAGGGGCGTACGTCGTCGAATTCCAGGCCGGTTCCTTTGAAAATGGAATGGAAATCCCCCTGCATCTGGCTGTTGATGGCCTTGCGTATCTGAATTTCGTACCGTCGCAATTTCTTGAGAAGTTCCCTCACCCTGGCATCATTTTCGTGGCGCTAAAATATGAGTAATTTGCGCCCGCCAAAAGTAAGATTTATATGAGAGTATGCGGTATCCTTTTGTTTTTGCTTTTGGCTGCCGGCTCTTGTTCGAAGCCCAAAGAGCCTGAGCGGGTACTTTCACGGGAGCAAATGGTAGATGTTATGATGAATATCTACCTCGCAGAGGCTCGCATGGGCCTTCTTCCGCTCACCCGCGATTCTGCATACAGGCTTTTCCTGCCCTACCAGGACTCCCTGCTCCATAAGCGGGGAATTCAGGACTCGCTTCTGAAGAAATCGTATGCCTATTATTTGCAGCGGCCTGCCGAATTGGAAGCTATCTACGACGCCATCATTGATTCCCTAAGCTTGCGGGAGCAGCGAAGGAGGGATTTGCCAGGGGAGCAATTCTAATCGCGATGATCTATCCGCAAGACCTGGAAGTCAGAATCGGATTCGATCAGATCCGGGAGCGGATCGAACGGTACTGCCTGGGGGACCTTGGGCGCACGGAAGTGAAAGCCATGACCTTCCTCACGTCGGCGGAACCTATGAGGGTGCTGCTTACGCTGAACCTGGAGGCTAAATCCTTGCTCGACCGGGGAGAAGATATTCCGATCCGACCATACGAGGATCCGGCACCGTGGATAGAGGTGGCAGGGGTAGACGGTGCCTACCTGGAGTCGGGAGACCTTGCTGTCATTGGCAATGCACTGCAGATGATCCGGGAGGTGAGCGACTTTCTGATGAAAGACCCCACGGTGCACCCCGCATTGTCGGGACTTGCTTTGCCAAAGGGGTTTGGAAAGGCCGTGGTGGAGGTGATTCGGGGGAAGGTAAATGAAGAAGGAAAAATCAAAGATACTGCATCGCCCGAGTTGGGTCGGATTCGGCGCAGGCTGCGGGAGGAGGAATTGAGGGCGCGTCGGATTGCCGAACAGATCATGCGTCAGGCACTGGATCAGGGCTGGTGCCCCGAAGGGTCTAACCCGACGATCCGTGACGGTAGACTGGTTATCCCTCTTACAGCAGAGCATAAAAGAAGAATAAAAGGCTATCTCGTCGATCAATCGGCCACTGGCCAGACCGTTTTTCTCGAGCCGGCCGAGGTGATGGAAGCGAACAACGACTTGCGCGACCTCGTCTTGGAGGAACGGAAGGAAATTATCCGCATCCTGCGGGATCTAACTTCCTTCCTCCGCAGTCATCTCACTGAAATACAACAGGGATATGTCTTTCTCGGACAAATGGATTATCACCGGGCCAGGGCACGGTTCTCTCAGGATCTTCGTGCGTCGCTGCCGGTGGTGCATGGAAACCCCGGGCTTCGATGGACGAACGCCAGGCATCCGCTGCTTTTTTTCGGCTTGAAGAACAAGCGCCCATTGATTCCGCTTACCATTTCCCTTTCCGAAGAAAATCACTTCCTGCTCGTTTCCGGGCCTAACGCCGGTGGGAAGTCTGTGTGTCTGAAGACGGTTGGATTAATCCAGTACATGGCACAATGCGGACTGTTGGTACCGATGGATGAAGATTCAGAAGTAGGTGTCTTTGATGCTATGTTCCTGGACATCGGCGATCAGCAGTCCATTGAGAGTGATCTCAGTACATATAGCTCTCACTTGAAAAACATGAATTTTTTTATACGTCATGCCGGCCCGCGTTCCCTGATCCTGATGGATGAACTGGGTGCCGGGACGGATCCTAATTTTGGCGGGGGGATCGCGCAGGCCGTGCTGGAAATGTTGCTCATGCGGAAAGCCTGGGGGTTGGCAACAACCCACTATTATAACCTGAAAGCATTTGCCAGTCACTATTCCGGGATAGTAAATGCGTCCATGCAGTTTGACACGGAAAAATTGATTCCCCTGTTCCGGCTGGAGATCGGCCAGCCCGGGAGTTCGTTTGCGCTGGAGATTGCCCGGAAGACAGGGCTCTCGTCAGATACGCTCGCGGCGGCAGGAAGAATTATCGGGAATGAACTCATGGGACTGGAGAGCCTCATGAAACAGGTTGCTGAAGAGAAGGTAAAACTGGAGGACCGGGACGCCGCGCTGCGTGAGCGGGAAAAGTCCGTGGCAGCGACCATGAGGGCCTATGATGACTTGTCGGAAAAGCTGGAGGCCCAAAAGAAAGAAATTCTAAACAGGGCAAAATCGGAAGCTGCGGCACTCCTTCAGGAAACCAACCGGGAAATAGAAAAAACGATCCGTCACATCCGGGAGAACAAAGCTGAAAAGCAGGAGACGCGTAAGGTACGGTCCGGACTCCGGGAGTTGGAAAAGAAAGTGAAACCCTTGAAGGCAACGCCGCAAGCACCACCAGGTCCGATTCACACGGGGGACACCGTCCGCATGATGGGTGGCGAAGTGAGCGGGACCGTATTATCGGTGAAGAGCAAGGCTGCGGTGATTCAGTTTGGCGACTTGCGCTCGACCATCCCCTTGGACCGATTGGTAAAGAGCGATTATCAAACAGTAAAGCCTACTTCCCGCAGCGTCTCTGGTTTTGGACTGGCGAGCCAGCGGGCAGCATTTTCGTCGTTACTTGACGTACGCGGCATGCGCGTGGAGGAAGTGCTGCCCGTATTGATGCGGTTCATGGACGACGCCGTCCAATTTGGCATGGGGGATGTTCGCATCGTACATGGGAAAGGGGAGGGTGTCTTGCGCAAGGTAGTTCGCGAGTATGTACGCAAGATCAAGACCGTAGTGTCCATGCAGGATGAGCACGCGGATCGGGGAGGCGATGGCGTAACCCTGGTCACGTTAAAATAGGCACAAAAAAACCCCGGGGATCGGGGTTTTTATTTCGAGATCAATCAAAACGGTCAGAGGCCCAAGGTAAAGCTCCAGGATCCCTGAACATTCCCTACACGCGAGTTAAATCCTGCGCCCGTGTAGTTGAAGTTCAATTGTAGCTTTGTGTCTGTAACGGAATACGTGATAAGAATCCCGTCATCGCGCTTGACAACCGTAGCGAAGTCGGTTTCAAAAGTAAATGTTCCAGAAGCCGGCCAAGCGGTCGTAGGGCTGGGCCTACCGGTGATGGAGTAATTAAAGGTCGAACTACCGGGTGTGCTGGTCACCGTAACGGTAAAACTACCATAGCCTGCAACGGGCTGGGGGCTTGAACCGGTAGTAAATGTTACATCCGAAGCCGCATTGATAACCTTCCAGGTCTTTGACAGCTTGGTAAGCTGCGCATTCTTGGGATCAACCGCTGGTGCCGGATCACTTCCGCAATTCATGAAGGAGGCGGATATTCCGAGAAGAATAAGGGCAATCAGAAGATTGGATCTTTTCATAAAGTCGTTATTAGTTCAAACATACTAAAATAGCCATTATTTTGAATGACCCCGCCCAAAAATTGAGGGAACTGACTTTTTAATGGGCCCTGCCTGTCATTTGTAACCCTGTTTATAATCAGATAAATTGATTTTTGCGGCCGTGGCGGGGTATTCTGATTCATGATTGGATCCAATGAAAACGATCGTTTCGGGGCTGATTTGACCAAAATGCTTCCAATACCAGGTCACCGACTCCTTGTCCAGGTTCGTTGTGGGCTCATCCATAAAGATCATTTTTACATCAGAAAACAACGCGAGACCCAGCTTCAGGCGCTGCTTCATGCCGGAGGAAAAATGACCGACCTGCTTGTTCTTGGCATGCGACAATTCCAACATATCCATCAGGTTGCCGGGGTCAATGCCGTCTCGTAATTTCTTGAAGGAAAAATGAAATTTCAGCATTTCCGGAAGGGTCAGTTCATCCATCAGGTCGATGTAAGGTGCTGCAAAACTGAGGTGCTTGTAAATGTCCTCTATGGGAATAACCACCTCTCCCTGCTTGTAGCGAACCATCCCAGAGGTAGCCGGAAGTTGGCCCCACAGTACCTGGAGCAGCGTGGACTTCCCGGATCCGTTGGGGCCGGTCACCGCATGAATTCCGGGCTGAAACGTATGGTTGAAGTCTCTGAAAATCCACTCGCGATTGAATCGCTTGCTCAGACTTTCAGTAGTGACGGTCATTCAAACGACGCGACACTGGTTGAAAATCCCTTCATCACGCCGCGCTCGGAATTACGGATGAAGTTTACGATGTAATCCCGCTCGGTACTGGTGGGCAGTTCCCTTTCAACAGCATCGAGGGCCTTGCTGTTGTTCATTCCCTTCAGGAATATGTAGCGGTATACTTCCTGGATCTCATTGATCTTTTCTGTTGTGAAGCCCCGGCGCTGTAGCCCGATGCTGTTGACTCCCGCATACGTGAGCGGTTCGCGTGCGGCCTTGGTGAACGGAGGAATGTCCTTTCTTACCAGCGATCCGCCAGAGAGCATGACATGGGCGCCTACTCTCACAAACTGGTGCAGTGCGCTGGCGCCGCCAATAATGGCCCAGTCCTCGATCACAACATGGCCTGCCACCTGCACGGCGTTGGCGAAGATACAGTTGTTGCCAATGATGCAGTCGTGAGCGACGTGCACGTAAGCCATCAGCAGGCAGTTCTTACCAATCACCGTCTTGTGCTTGTCAGCTGTCCCTCTGCTGATGGTGACGCTTTCGCGGATCACCGTATTGTCACCAATAAAGGTTTCCGTTTTCTCTCCCGCGAATTTCAGATCCTGGGGAACGGATGATACAGAGGCCCCAGGGTACACTTTCACGTTTTTTCCCAACCGGGAACCCTCCCAGATAATGGCATAGGGGCCAATCCAGGAATTATCACCAATGACTACATCTTTTTGAATCGTTGCAAAGGGCTCTATAACAACATTGTTGCCAATGACCGCTTCCGGGTGTACGTTGGCAAGGGGATGGTAGCTCATGAATCTTTTCTTACGATACTAGCCGTCATGGTGCCTTCGCAAACCAGCGTGTTCCCTACATATCCTCTGCCGTACATTTTTGCAATGCCGCGCTTGATTGGAGCGAGCAGGTCACACTGAATCACGAGCGTGTCGCCCGGCAACACCATTTTGCGAAACCGGAAGTCATCAATGCCGAGGAAATACGTCCAGTAGTTTTCTGGATCCGGAACGGTGTTGAGTACCAGGATTCCGCCGATTTGCGCCATGGCCTCCACCTGGAGCACGCCCGGCATCACCGGATTCCCAGGAAAATGGCCAGCGAAGAAATGTTCGTTCATCGTCACGTTCTTGACGCCTGCAACTGTCTCCTTGTCGAGGTAAATGATCTTGTCGATGAGCAGGAAAGGATACCGGTGAGGCAGCGTTTGCGTGATCTTATTGATGTCCATCACGGGGGGCAGCGACGGATTGTACCTCGGTACACCCTTCTTGTCGGATTCCGCCATCGCTTTCTTCAGCTTCTTGGCAAAGGCCACATTGGCTGCGTGCCCCGGACGTGCTGCAAGAATCTGGGCCTTCAACGGCCTCCCGGCAAGGGCCAGGTCACCGATAATGTCGAGCAGTTTGTGTCGCGCCGGCTCGTTGTTGTAACGCAACTCAACGTTGTTGAGAATGCCCTCCTTCTTGACTTCGACTGTAGGCTTGTTAAGCATCCGTGCAATGTTGTCGAGTTCACTGGGGTCTACAACCCTGTCCACAATAACAATGGCGTTGTTGAGGTCTCCCCCTTTGATCAGATTATTTTTATAGAGCATTTCCAGTTCGTGCAGGAAGCAAAACGTTCTGCAGGAAGCGATTTCTTTTTCGAACTGTTGAATGTTGGTGATAGAGGCGTGTTGACTTCCGAGGACCGGGGAGTTATAATCAATCATTACCGTCACCCGGTAGTCATCCAGAGGGAGGGCGGCGATCTCCACATGCCGTGCACTCTCGCGGTAAAATATGCTGTCCTGCACTTCGAAGAAATCGCGCAGTGCATTCTGCTCTTCGGTGTCAGCTTCCTTAAGTACCTGTACAAACTGAATGGAACTGCCATCCATGATGGGGGCTTCGGGGCCGTCGATCTGGATCATGACGTTGTCAATCTCCAGTCCTACCAGGGCTGCCAGTGTATGCTCAATGGTGCTCACGCGAGCTCCACTTTGTTCGATGGTAGTTCCCCGTGATACGTCGACCACCCGATCGCAATCGGCGTCAATAATGGGCGATCCGGGGAGATCTACCCGCTGAAACTTGATTCCGTGGTTGGGTTTTGCCGGCAGAAAGGTCAAGGCGGTCTGCACTCCGGTGTGGAGGCCAACCCCGGAAATGGTCACCGACTTCTTGATGGTCCGTTGCTTGTGATTGAGCATGCTCTAAAATAGGGACGCAAATTTAATGCGATAGTGGCAGTATGCCAAAAACCAGCTGTTTTCGGTCTATGACTACCTGTTCTGCCCGTTATTGGGCGTTTCCACCACGTGGCCGGTGAACTCGGCAACCTTTTTTTCGAGCTCCCGCAGGCGGTGGCCCAGATCGGGCAATCTCTTGAAAACAGCGTAGGATCGGAAGTATTCCTTGATATCGATGGCCGGATAGCCCAAGAGGCGCTGCCCTTCCTCCGTAATTGACTTGGAGATGCCGGCCTGTGCTCCGAGGCTGGTCCCGTTGGCGATAACCAAGTGCCCAGCAATTCCCACCTGCCCGGCAATCATGCAGTTTTCACCAACTTTAGACGAACCGGAAATACCGGATTGGGCTGCAATCACGGTGTTCTTTCCAATTTCAACATTATGGGCTACCTGAATAAGATTGTCCAGTTTGACGCCTTTCCGGATGATTGTCGAATCGCCCAAGAGGGTAGCACAATCGATCACTGTGTTGGCTCCAATGGTTACACAATCTTCAATAACCACATTGCCGAGCTGCGGAATGTTTTTGTAGGAACCATCTTCCTGAGGTGCAAAACCAAAACCGTCGGATCCGATCACGGTTCCTGAGTGGATCACACATTGATTTCCTATTTTGGAGTCTGCGTAGATTTTGACATTCGGATGTAGAATCACATCGTTTCCAATGGTCACCCGATCGCCGATGAAGACTTGCGGATAAATCTTTACGTTGTCACCAAGGGTTACCTGGTTTCCGATATACGAAAACGCACCCCGGTAACAATCTTTTCCAATAACCACATTTTCACTGATAAAACTGGGTTGTTCGACGCCCACCTTCTGGTAGCTGATCATCTTGTGATACTCTTCCATCAGCACGGTGAAGCTTGAATATGGATCTTCAACGAGTACAAGACTGGATTGGATCTTTTTCTTTGGCTGAAAGTCCTTTTGAACAATGATGGCGCTGGCGTGCGTGGTATAGATATACTGTTCGTATTTCGGGTTTGCCAGGAAAGATATCTGGCCCTGTTTGGCATCCTGAATTTTTGCCAACATGTTGATCTTCTGATTCCCGTCTCCGCGGACTTCACCCTGCAGAATCGTAGCGATTTGATTGAGTGTAAATTCCATAGGGTTTTTTGACGGTTCCCGGCTTTAACGGCCGTGATAATCAATCGGTTAATGCAGGTGCAAAGATAGGTTTTTGGGCCAGCATAGATAGTTTTTTTTAACGATTTTGCTCATTGCTTTGATATAGGGGAGATCCGATGCCTGCGCCACATCCAGAAGGTCCCCCGATTTCATGAGAACCTGGATGCTATTGCGTTCTGCCAGGTAGGCTTCGTTGGAGACGGTACCGTGCGAAAACAGGTAATTGGCATCTTTTTTGGCCAATTTCCATTCCTTAACAATGGCGTTTTTGACCTTCTCCACCTCCGATTTCTGAACCAGCGCGGCCGACAATTTGATCCGGAACAACTTCCTGTTCAGCAGCATGATGCACAACATGGCGAGAACCGGGTCGCGGTTGGTTTGCCATTGCTTGACAGCGCCCCACACATCGAAGTCGTCCAACTTTCCAAAAGCCTCCAGCAGATTTTTATTCTCCGCGAAATCGTCCAGGGTATGCGGGTGGTGTAAAAATATCTGAAGGGCTTCGCTGCAGGGTACTGGTTCACCGGAAACGGCAAGGTATTGCGCGCGGCGAATGCAGTTGACCAGCAATCGTTCGGCGCTGACGGCAGTCTTGTGAAGATACACCTGCCAATACATAAGTCTTCGTGAGTTCAGAAAGCTTTCGATGTTATAGATTCCTTTTTCCTCGACGACCAGTTGTCCCCTCACCACATTAAGCATGGCGATGATCCGGTCTGTACCGATGGCGCCTTCCCGCACCCCGGTGAAAAAACTATCACGGTTCAGGTAATCAAGCCGGTCAATATCCAGTTGCGAGCTCACCAGTTGATGAAGGAATTTTTTTCCGTGCGTGTTCTGGAAAATCCGGATGGCAAGGTCCAGGGATCCGTTGAATTGACTGTTGAGTTCTTTCATCAACAGGAAAGACAAACTTTCATGACGGATGTGCGGCAGCAACGTTTCTTCCAGGGCATGTGAAAAAGGTCCGTGGCCAACATCGTGCAGCAGGATGGCAACTTGTGCTGCTTCCATCTCTTCGTCTGAGACATCGATTCCCTTGGCACGGATTACCTCGAGGGCGAGGCGCATCAGATGCATGGCGCCGAGGGCGTGATGAAAGCGTGTATGGATGGCTCCCGGATAGACCAGTTCGGCAAGCCCAAGCTGCCGGATGTGTCGCATCCGCTGCAGAAAGGGGTGCTCGATCAGCGCAAAGATCAGCGGACTTTTTATCGGGATGAACCCGTAGATCGGATCGTTGATGATCTTATTTTTGTTCACGGTTTCCAGGGTTCATGTACGGGATGATTCCGGCATTATTAAGTACCTTGTAGGAAAAAGGCATTCATGCAAAGATATTCGATTTTGTGGGCTGATGACGAGATAGATTTGCTGAAGCCGCACATCCTTTTCCTGCAGCAGCGCGGCTACGACATCACCCCGGTTAACAACGGGGCCGAGGCTGTGGAACTCAGTGAGGCCAGAAGTTTTGACATCGTATTTCTCGATGAGCACATGCCGGGGATGTCCGGACTGGAGGCCCTTGGTCATATCAAAGCCAACAAGCCGAATGTTCCGGTGGTGATGATCACAAAAAACGAAGAAGAGCAGATCATGGAAGAAGCCATTGGCTCCCGGATTGACGATTACCTCATCAAGCCCATCAATCCCAGCCAGATCTTGCTTTCCGTGAAAAAGATTTTGGACAAGAAGACGCTCGTGAGTGAGAAAACCAGCTCGGGCTACCAGCAGGAATTCCAGCGCATCAGCATGGCTTTTCTTGACGACCTCAGTCACGAGGAGTGGGTCGACCTCTACAAGAAACTGGTATACTGGGAATTGGAGATGGGCCAGTCAGATGCCAGTATGATCGAAGTTCTTGAATCCCAAAAGGTGGAGGCAAACGTAAATTTTTGCCGTTTCATACGAAAGAATTACGAAAGCTGGCTGAATGACCCCAACAGCAGAAAGCCGCTGCTTTCCCACCAGCTGATGAAGAAAAAAGTATTTCCCGAGGTAAACGCGTCACGCCCCACTTTCCTGATTGTAATCGATAATCTGCGGTACGATCAGTGGAAAGCTATTGAGCCGGAGTTGCTTGACGACTTCAAGGTAGACAAGGAAGAGACCTACTATTCCATCCTTCCCACCACCACCGCCTATGCGCGGAACGCGATTTTTTCCGGCATGCTGCCGTCTGAGATGGCGAAGAATTATCCTGACATCTGGGTGGGAGAAGACGTTGATGACGGAAAGAACAACTTTGAAGATGAGTTCCTTTCCCGACAGATCAAGCGCAACAACCTGTCTTTTAAGTTTTCCTATCACAAGATCAAGAAGCTGGAAGAAGGGCGTGACCTGGTGGATTCGGTCAACACCCTTTTTGGGAATGACCTCAACGTGATCGTTTATAATTTTGTGGATATGCTCTCCCATGCGCGCACAGACATGGCCATGGTGCGGGAATTAGCACCCGATGAAGCCGCCTACCGGTCGATTACAAAATCCTGGTTTGTTCACTCTCCCTTGATCGAGATCCTGCGGAAAATTTCGGAACAGAAGGCCCGGGTGATCATTACGACCGACCATGGCACGATCCGGGTTAAGAAACCGTTCAAGATAATTGGTGACCGAAGCGTAAATGCAAACCTTCGCTACAAGCAGGGCAAGAACCTGGGATATGACGGCGACAAGATTATGGTGGGATCAAAACCCGAGCGTTTATTCCTTCCAAAGAACAATGTCTCGACCAGCTACGTATTCGCCATCGAGGATCAGTTCTTCGCTTACCCCAACAACTACAACTACTACGTGAGTGTGTACAAGGATACGTTTCAGCACGGCGGAGTGAGCCTGGAGGAAATAATCATTCCACTAATTTTCTTAACTTCGAAAAATGCCTGAAGCATGGATGCCGGCGGCAGCAGGAAAAGATATTTCTCTGACGGGGCTCGACAGCGTATCCACCGAACTCCTGGAGCAGGCGGGGTCGCGAAGCATTTGGCTCCTGTTCGGTGAGATGGGGTCGGGAAAAACAACATTGGTTAAGTCGATTGGAAAGCAGCTGGGTGTCAGCGAGACGATGAGCAGTCCTACCTTTTCTTTAGTGAATGAATATCCGGCATCTGGCGGTCGACGGATTTACCATGTCGATCTCTACCGCCTAAAAACTGAAAGGGAAGTTGTTGAAATTGGATTGGAAGAGTATTTCAATTCGGGTCAACTTTGTTTGGTGGAATGGCCAGACCGGCTTGGCCGTCTTACACCTTCAGAGCATTTTAAAGTTAAGATTACACCAGCCGACGACCTACACCGGAAAATTGAATTTCAACAGACATGACGGCAAAGACAAAATCGGGATTTGAGACGCTGGCACAAGCCAGGATATCACCGCAGGAACAATTGATGAAAGTGAAAAAGGGCAAGAATTCATTTTTCATCGGACTGCCGCGCGAAATATCCCTGCAGGAGAACAGGATTTGCCTCACGCCGGATGCCATCGCGCTGCTCACAAACCACGGCCACGAAATATGGGTCGAGACAAAAGCAGGGATTGGATCACGGTTTTCCGACAAGCAATACAGCGAGGCCGGAGCCAAGATTGTTTACTCTGCGCAGGAAGCGTTCAAGGCGGATATCATCCTGAAGATTGAGCCGCCTACGCTTGCCGAGATTGAATATTTCAAGCCGGGTCAGATTCTCATCAGTGCCTTGCAGTTGGGTCACCTGGAGAAAAACTTTATTGATGCTATTATTTCCAAACGCATTACCTCGCTGGCGTGGGAGTTTATTGAAGACAAGGTGGGCGGCATGCCCATTATTCGGAGCATGAGTGAAATAGCGGGGAGCACGGTCATGCTGATTGCAGCGGAGTATTTGAGTTCCATCCATGATGGAAAAGGGATTATCCTAGGGGGAATCACCGGGGTGCCCCCCACGAAAGTGGTGATCATCGGATCTGGCACCGTGGCGGAGTACTCGGCCCGCGCTGCCCTGAGCCTGGGAGCAGAAATTCAGGTATTTGACAACCACCTGTACAAACTGCGTAGGATCAAGCACACGCTGGGTCACCAGTTCTATACCTCAACGATTGACACGGCTACGCTGGGGGAAAGTTTGACCACGGCCGACGTGGTGATTGGAGCCTTGCGGATTGAGAAGGGAAGAGCGAGGCATGTGGTTTCTGAAGAAATGGTGAGTAAGATGAAACCAAACTCACTCATAATCGACCTGAGTATTGACCAGGGGGGCTGCATCGCAACGTCTGAGATCACGACCCACGCCAAGCCGGTGTTTAGAAAATATGACGTGATTCACTATTGTGTGCCCAACGTGGCCTCCCGGGTAGCACATACAGCAACTACGGCGCTGAGCAACATATTTACCCCCACCATCCTTCGGGCCGCCGAAGAGGGCGGGGTGGAACACATGATATTCGCGCACAAGTGGTTCATGAAAGGTGTTTACACCTACAAAGGGGGATTGACAAATGAGTCCCTGGCGCGTAAGTTCGGCCTGAAATTCAAAAACATTGAACTCCTGATGGCCGCGCAACTCTAAATGCAACCCGGAAGGGGTTCTTCCGTGTACATGAGTTGGATATTGCACCTCTAAATCTGCATCACCCAATGATTCGATCCTTATTTGTTCTATGCGGCATCCTGAGCCTTTCGGTGGCTTCAGCCCAACAAACTGAATCCTATTTGCACAACCGAACCATGCTGGAGCGCATGAGCAGCCAGGGGGTAGTTGGAAACGTTGTTCCCTTGGCCAATATGGCCGGAAACACCCCCGGACTGATTGGGGATGTGTACCTCCAAACGGATTATCGGAACACTGTATTCCTGTTGTACGACCAGGACAAGGTAACCCAGGTATATGCAGCCCGGCTTGATCTGCAGCGCAACGAGTTTGATATCAAAGTGGGAGCCGGGGTGAGGTCTCTTTCGGGCGGTCTTGTGCGCAGTTTGTTTTGGAAAGACAGCCTGACAAATTCTCCGCAGTATTTTGTGAATGGGAAAGAGTACAAGAATGAAGAGGACGTTCCCTACTTTGGATTCTTTCAAATATTGGCGGAGGGTGAATTAACCATGCTGAAAATGAGCGAACTCTATTTTAGGCCTGCAGACCGAAATATGGCGCACAGCGTTGGCAGCAAGGACAATAAATTTATAAAGAACCAACATCTCTATTACGCCGTTGGCCACAAAGCGGTCAAGCTTCCGAATCGCAAATCGGTACGTAAACTATTTGATTCTCAGGCTGTTGAAATGGAGAAATTTATCAAGGTGAATGAAATTGACCTGTCGCAGGAGCGCCACGTCATCGCCGCTTTTGAACATTATAACGCGCTGGTCAGGAAGTAAGCCGGGCAAGGTTTTCCTCCAGCATCCGGATTTTTGATTCGGCATCCGCTTTTTTCTTCCGCTCTATCTCGATGACTTGGGGAGGTGCCCCAGATATAAACTTCTCATTCGATAATTTTTTCTCCACGGAAGAAAGAAATCCGCGATGGTATTCGATTTCTTTCACGAGGTCTTCCCGTGCGGAGGCCATGTCCATTTTTCCTTCCAGAGGAACAACCCACTCGGTAGTGCCGACCAGAAATGTAACTCCGTGCTGACTGGTATGGGCAGCACCGGTCAGGTTTACATGGGCAAGCTTCGCGACGATTTCAGAGAAATACCGGAAGGAGCCCTGCTCTTTAGCGTGAAGGGAAAGCTGTTCTTTGGGAGAAAGTCCGTTTGAACTGCGGATGTTGCGCACCTGAGCAACGATCTCAAAAGCAGTTTCAGCCTCCAGAAGAACTTCCTGGTTGACGGGATATGCTGTCGGCCAGGGGGCCTGCGCGAGGAAGTGATCTTCGCTTTGATCCTTCAATTCGTGCCACAGTTCCTCGGTGATGAACGGCATGAACGGATGTAGGACCTTCAGCACCCCTTCAAAGAGGGCCACCGTTGCATCAAATGTTACTTTATCAATCGGTTTGCCAAATGCGGGCTTAATGATTTCGAGGTACCAGGCACAGTAGTCATCCCAGGTCAACTTGTAGACCGTCATCAAGGCATCCGATATCCTGAACTTTGAGAAGTGGTCGTTGAGCTCGGCAAGCGATTGACTAAAGCGTGATTGAAACCATTCGATAGCGCGCTTGTTTTCCGTCGGTTGCTCGAGATCCGCCACCTCCCAACCTTTCACCAGGCGAAACGCATTCCAGATCTTGTTGGCAAAATTTCTGCCTTGCTCGCAAAGCTTTTCGTCAAACAGCAGATCGTTGCCTGCCGGTGAACTGAACAACATCCCCGTACGCACCCCGTCGGCGCCGTAGGTGGAAATAAGTTCCAGTGGCTCTGGTGAATTACCCAGCGACTTGGACATCTTCCGCCCCTGCTTGTCCCTGACAATTCCGGTGAGGTACACATTATCAAATGGCCTCTCGTCCATGTATTCGTATCCGGCAATGATCATCCGGGCCACCCAGAAGAAAAGGATTTCTGGGGCCGTTACGAGTACCTGGCTGGGATAGAAGTAGTCCAGGTCTTTGTTTTTACTTCGGAGGATCTTTCCCGTTGCACAGTCAAAGGTTGCGTCTTCAAATCCGTCGAAGACAGCCGTTGGCCAAAGCCACGAGGATGCCCATGTATCGAGGACGTCGGAGTCCTGGCGCAAGTCGTTCTCACGGATGGTCTTTCCCGCCTTGGCGGTGGCCAATCGGGCCGCCTCTTCAACTGTTTCAGCGACAACAAAATCTTCTTCGCCCGCCCCATAAAAGTAGGCTGGGATTCTGTGCCCCCACCAAAGCTGTCTCGAAATGCACCAGTCACGTACATTCTCCATCCAGTGACGGTAGGTATTCTTGAACTTGGCCGGGTGGAGTTTGATCTCATCTTCCTCAACAGCCTGCAGCGCCCGGTGTGAAATCTCTTTCATGCGTACAAACCACTGCAGGGAAAGTCTCGGCTCTACCACGGTATTAGTCCGTTCTGACCGCCCGATGCGCGTTACAAACTCTTCTTCGTTGAGTAAATGTCCGGCTTCTCTCAATTCTTTGACGAGTGCCTTGCGCACCACGAACCGGTCTTTGCCAACGTACCGGGGAAGTTCACATTTTGCATTGAGCGTCCCATCCTCATCCAGGGTGTCGATTACCGGGAGGTTGTGGCGCAATCCGATCTCATAGTCATTCACGTCATGAGCCGGTGTGACTTTCAGGCAGCCGCTTCCAAATGCCTTGTCTACATAGTCGTCGGCGATGATGGGAATTTCCCGGTTGATAAAGGGAACGAGCGCCTTCTTTCCTATCAGGTTCCGGTACCTCTCATCAGAGGGATTGACGGCGATAGCAACATCACCCATAATGGTTTCGGGCCTTTGGGTAGCGATGACGATCCACTTATCCTCCGCGCCCTGAACCTTGTACCGTACCGAATACAGAATGGATTTTTCACCGTCTTCTTTGTAGAGAACCTCCTCATTGGAAAGGGCTGTCTTTGCTTCCACATCCCAATTAATCATGCGAAGTCCCCGGTAGATGTATCCCTTCCGATGAAGGTCCACGAAGACCCGGATCACGGCCTTGTAATAACTGTCATCCATGGTGAACCGGGTACGGTCCCAGTCGCAGGAGGCTCCGAGTTTCTTTAACTGTTCGAGGATGATCCCACCGTATTTTTCTTTCCATTCCCGGGCATACGCCAGAAACTCTTCACGAGTAAGGTCAGACTTCTTTATCCCTCGTTCGCGCAGCATGGCAACCACACGCGCCTCGGTAGCGATGGAGGCGTGGTCCGTGCCGGGCACCCAGCAGACTTCTTTCCCATCCATGCGTGCCTTTCGGACAAGGATGTCCTGGATGGTGTTGTTGAGCATGTGCCCCATGTGCAGGACACCGGTGACATTGGGAGGGGGGATAACAATGGAGAAGGGCTCTTTCTTCGGATTGGCCTGGCCGTGAAATATACCTTTTGCCAACCACCGGCCGTACCATTTATCCTCTACTTCCGAAGGATCGTATTTTATAGAAAGTGGCATGAAACTGCTATCAAAAGAGGCCAAAAATAGGCAAATGAATCCAAACTAGCGGGACTCATGTCAATTTGCCGGGAGAGAGCGGCTGATTTATTTTGTCCGGATCCGACGCTCGGAGGGATACAAATTGTTCACGCGGTTGGGGAGCACGTTTATCCACCCCAACCCAATTCCCTGGAATTCAACCAGGCTGAATCCGCGTGCTCCGGGTGCCTGAATCGGAAGTTTCCGAAGATAGTCCAGCGCTTCCTCTGTGGCGACCGGTACGCTGGGATAAGCTCCTGATCTGCGTTTCAGCGACAGCGCCAACCCGTGCTCTGGGATCAGCTTGTCCTTTATGATTTCAGCAACGGCAGTGCCGGCAGCCAGCACATGGAGTGACTGCAGTGCCCGCAGCAATTCATTTTGCATGGACATCGGGATCATCCGTATGGTGCGGCCGTGCATAAAAAAGCATTGAGCATCCGGGCCTTCTACCCAGGGTTGCAACTGTTTCATGTCTGAAGTGCTGGGGTGGGCAAGTCGGATTTTCGTTTTAGTTTTTTCCTGAGTGGGATCACCGCGTTTTCGAACAACCGACAGAAAGAACCCTTCCCCCTTTACCCGATGGGGATAACACTGATATCCCACCGATTTTCCCTGCTCCAGCGTTTCAATGCCCCATGCTTTGTCCAGCCGGAGTGGAACAAATTCAAGCGCCTCCTGTCCGCTGAGCCAGGTGAGGTTGTCCAGATTCTCTTTTTCGTTGTACGTGCACGTTGAGTAGACCACGAGTCCACCGGGTTTTACCGCTGGCCAAATGTCAGAGACAATCCGACGTTGACGCGCCGAACAAAGATCAACGTGTTTCAGCGACCATTGTTCCATGGCTTCGGGTTCTTTCCGGAACAAACCCTCTCCGGAACACGGAGCATCAATCAGCACGACGTCAAACATGCCTTTCAGCCGGCCAAAGTCGGAGGGATCGTTGTTGGTTACGATCACATTGTCATGACCCCACTTCTCCACGTTTTCCAACAACGAAGATGTTCTGCTGCGAATGACTTCGTTGGAAATCAATAGGCTCTCATTTGAAAGCAGGCTCAGGATGTGGGTTGATTTTCCGCCAGGAGCAGCACAGAGGTCTAATGCAACCAGCGGTTGGCTCAGATCCAGTGATTGCCGGAGTGCCTGTTCAAGAAACATGGAGCTGGCCTCCTGGACGTAGTAAGCACCTCCGTGAAAGCTTGGGTCAAGCGTGAACGAAGGTCTCTCGTCCAGATACCTTCCCATGGTGCACCAAGGCACGCAATCCGTTTCAAGCGGTTGAAGTTTGTTGGCGTTGTACCTAATGCTCGTCAGCGCTGGCTTGCGCAACGATTGTTTAAAATCATCCAGCACGTTACCCAGCCGGGTTTGCATGTACTGCTCAAAGTCTGCGGGAAGTTCTTCTGACACGTTCCAAATTAGACTATTTTTGGAAGATCGAACAAAACGCATGATGACGGCCAACGATAAACTACTTAGGAGTTGGGTGGAAGTACCCGCCGGTTCTGACTTTCCGATTCAAAATCTTCCATTTGGGATATTCAAAACCAACTATCTTTCAGCAGTTGCCGGAGTGGCCATCGGGAACAAAGTGCTTGATCTGGTCTACCTGCACGAGCACGGATTGCTGGATGGACTGGGACTTCCCACAGGAGTCTTTAATCAAAAACACCTGAACGATTTCTTCGCGCTGGGCAGAAAGAAAGTAGGTGAAGTGCGCGACCGGATATCACACATCCTGCGCCATGACAACGAGGAATTGCGGGATCAGGCCGCTGCCAGAGAGATTGCGCTGATCCCCATGCAGGAGTGCCAGATGCAGTTGCCCTTGCGCATTCCAAACTACACCGATTTTTACAGCAGCGAGGAACACGCTACCAACGTGGGGTCGTTGTTCAGGGATCCCAAAAATGCGCTCCTGCCAAACTGGAAACACCTGCCGGTTGGATATCACGGCCGTGCTTCGTCCATTGTTGTATCGGGGACAGCCGTCCAACGTCCGCGCGGCCAGATCAAACTCCCGGACGCAGAGTTCCCTGTTTTTTGCCCCAGCGGGAAACTGGACTTTGAGTTGGAGATGGCTTTCGTTTCATGCAGCAACACCCACCTTGGAGAATCGATATCCGTGGAGCAGGCCGAGGATCATATCGTCGGATTTGTGTTATTCAATGACTGGTCGGCGCGTGACATCCAGCAGTGGGAGTATGTGCCGCTGGGGCCATTCCTTGGGAAAAACTTCGCCTCAAGCATGTCTCCCTGGGTGGTTACGCTGGATGCGTTGGAGCCATTCCGCGCCGAAGGCCCCAAACAGATTCCACATGTCCTGCCTTACCTGGCGATTGAGGGCAAGCGGAACTTTGACATCCAGTTGGAGGTGCTGCTGGAAACAGGTGACGACGGCCCGGTCACCCTCTGCCGCACCAATTTCAAGTACATGTATTGGAACATTGCCCAACAGTTGGCTCACCACACTGTCAACGGTTGTAATATTGAAGTAGGAGACCTTTATGCATCGGGCACCATCAGCGGACCATCGCCAGGATCGTATGGCTCCTTGCTGGAATTGACCATGAACGGAAAAAAAGCCCTCCGCCTGCCAGACGGTTCCGAAAGGCACTTCCTGGAAGACGGTGACACCATCATCCTGAAAGGACATGCTGAACGCGATGGAGTTCGTATCGGCTTCGGGCTCTGCACGGGAAAAATACTTGCTGCCAATGGTTGACGAATACAAACCGGCGGCCATGCGGACCATCGACCCCAGGGAAACAACGATTCCGGCCATGCACAGTTACCTGCTGGGCGCAGTCATCCCCCGGCCGATTGCGTTGGCCAGTACCATCGACAAGGCGGGTAATATAAACCTCAGCCCCTTCAGTTTTTTTAATTGTTTCAGTGCCAACCCGCCCATTCTTGTCTTTTCTCCGTCCCGCCGGGGCCGGGACAATACCACCAAGCATACATTTGATAACATCCGGGAGGTACCTGAAGTGGTGATACACATTGTTACGTACTCCATGGTAGAACAGGCCTCTCTTTCCAGTTGTGAGTTTCCGAAAGGTGTAGATGAGTTTGTGAAATCGGGCTTGACGGCAGTGCCGTCCCAGATGGTGCGTCCTCCTCGGGTAGCCGAGTCGCCGGTAGCCTTTGAATGCAAGGTGAACCAGGTGGTAGAGCTTGGAACAAGTGGGGCGGCCGGGAACCTGGTGATTTGCGAGGTGCTGAAAATGCACATCCGTGAATCTGTTCTGGATGGATCCGGCAAGATTGACCCGCACCGTCTGGATGCTGTGGCCCGAATGGGCGGCAACAATTATGTGCGCGTTCAGGGAGAAAACATTTTTTCAGTTCCGAAGCCAAACGAGAAATTGGGTATCGGCTTTGATCAATTACCGGAACACATCTTGCGGAGTCCGGTGCTGACAGGAAATGATCTTGGAAAATTGGCAAACATTGAAATCTTACCAGTTTGGTCCGATACGGATGAAGTATTCAAAGCCGCAGGTTTTGTCCAGGCTAGAAAACAGGGAGAACGGGCGATCCATGAGTACGCTCAGCAATTGCTTCAGCAAGGAAAGCTCGTTGAAGCCTGGAAGGTCCTGCTTGCCTCAGAAAGAGGATAGGTTTATCCCTTGTACATTACCGCTTTGACTGCCCGCACGGTTTTTTCCACGTTGGGAAGGATTTCCTGAATCAGGGTGGCTGCGTAGGGAAGCGGCACATCCATGTTGTTGACCCGTTGGATGGGTGCATCCAAATAGTCGAACGCGTGCTTCTGGACATGGTACGTGATCTCCGTGGCAATTGACGAAAGTGGCCAGGCCTCCTCCACGATAACCAGTCTGTTCGTCTTTTTTACCGACGTGACCACAGCCTCGTAATCAATCGGTCGCACTGTACGTAAGTCGATCACCTCCGCAGAGATATTCTCTTTCTCCAACTCCACGGCGGCAGCCATCGCCACTTTCATGATTTTTCCAAAGGAAACAATGGTTACATCGCTTCCAGGTCTTTTTATTTCAGCCACGCCGATGGGAATCAGATATTCCCCTTCTGGCACTTCTCCCTTATCGCCATACATCATTTCAGACTCCATAAAGATCACCGGGTCGTCGTCGCGGATGGAGCTCTTAAGCAAACCCTTGGCGTCGTAGGGATTGGAAGGAACCACTACTTTCAGTCCGGGGGTATTGGCATACCAGTTTTCAAAATTTTGGGAATGTTGCGCACCCAGCTGCCCCGCATTGCCGGTCGGGCCCCTGAAAACGATGGGGACGTTGTACTGGCCGCCCGACATGGAATACAATTTAGCGGCGACGTTGATAATGGTATCGATGGCAACAAGCGAAAAATTAAATGTCATGAACTCCACAATCGGACGTATGCCGTTGGCGGCAGCGCCGACACCAACTCCCGCAAAGCCAAGCTCGGAAATGGGAGTGTCAATAATCCGGTCCGGCCCAAACTCGTCCAGCATTCCCTGACTGACTTTGTAGGCACCGTTATATTCAGCCACCTCTTCACCCATCAGGAGCACCCGGGGATCACGGCGCATCTCTTCACTCATGGCTTCGCGGAGGGCCTCCCGGAATTGTATTTCTCGCATACGCTTTTCTAGTAAGGGGTAAAAATAATACGGGGATTGACAGAAAACACTATGTTCTTAGTCCTTTCTTGTCCTTGAAAACACCCAGAAACAAAAAACCCCGTCCGGAGGGGACGGGGTTTTTTGAAGTTTATCTTGATTACTTCAGCGCGCTTCTGAACGCTTCTGATGTATTGAACTTGCTGAACTCCAGATCCGTCAATGCCATTTCCTTCATGGAAGGATCGACCTTCACGGCACTGGTCAGGTTGCTCACCACTTTGTCGGCATTGCCGGAACGGGCTCCGGCAATGGCTGCACCGTAGAAGGCTGCGGCCATGTTGCTGTTCTTCTTGGTGGCCTCACTAAATGAGTTCTCCGCACTTGCATAGTCTTTGGAAAGCAACTGTGCCAATCCTTTGTTGAACAGGTTCACATCGGTAGTAAGGGCAGAAGATTCAGAGCGAACCGCCGCATCGTACTTGGCCATGTAAATCTCTGACGCACCCTTCACGCCGTTGACGCCGCGGGCCACATCGTTGCTGGCGCCGTTAAGTGCCTTGTTGGCATATCCGGATGCTTTGTAAGGGTTTCCGTTCATGAGTGCTACCGAAGCCAGGTTAGCATTCACTTCACCAGTTTCCTTGATTTTCATAGCGAGATCGAGTTGTACCGATGCTTTGCCGGCTAGCTCAGCCATCCGTGAAGGGTTTTCAATCGCCTGCTGAATATAGGTAGCGGCTAGGTTATTATGCGCATTCCAGTATGTCCCCTTCTTGGTAGCTGCCGTGTAGATCGCTGCCTTCTCATCGAGGGAGGGTGTAAGGGTTGCTGAGTACATGAGCTCCTCAAAGCTCATGACGTCGGCAGAACCACCTTGTGTAATTTGCTTGGCCAGGACAGACATTTCAGCATCTGTCTTTTTGATTTTGATCGTCAGGATTTCCGTCTTTGCTGTACGCAGGCCGGGATATACATCCTTGTAAACCTTCTTGTAAGTAGGCAGTTTTTTGAGCATTTTTTCCTGCTCAGCAAAACTTCCACCGGCGTTGATAACATTCATATAAGCTGATTTTTCATCGGCAGAAATTCCTGCGTAGGCTGCAAGAGCGGCTTTGAAGCTGTTCCAGTCATCCACAACAGGCTTCAGAATAAACTTGATGGAGTCAGCCTGCTGCTTATAGTCATACTTCTTCATCTGGGCGCGGTAGTACTTTTCGATGGCGGTTGCACGTTCAGCAGAAAGTTTGCTGTTGATGCGCTCGCGTCCTTCTGGAGAGTGAGTACCTGTAATAGTAACGGTGCGTGTAACGTTCTTGCCGGCGATGAACGCATCCAGTTTCTTTCCTTTGTCACTGACCGTCTCCGTCTTGCGAAGTACGGATCTTCCTTGTTCGAAGATAAAATCAGGAATGATGACTGGGATGATTTCTTCCTTGTTGTTGTACCCGTGGTCTGCAACCGCTGCGTAGTATGAATTCTTTACCATCTTGGAAGTGGTGATAATACCCACCGCAACATCCATCCGTGGAGTTGTTTTGGTCTTTGTGCCTTTCTGGGCTACACCTTCCACCTGTACGGTGCCCGTCTTCATGGCCGGCTGGTATGCAAACGTAAATGTCTTGTTTATTTTTGGCTGTTCGGTAGCGCTGTTGGGGTAATCATCTCCTTTGAAGGGGATGGGTGCCAACGCAAGTTCCTTATCGCCATACTTGTAATAGCTGTTCAGTGTATAGGAAGTCCCTTTCTTCAGCATCTTAACTGGAAGGGAAGCGGCCATCTCATAGGAAACAGAATCCTTGTGAACCTCGAGCGGGTTGGGAGTGACAGTAAGATTTTGATCCTTCGCTAGTTTGATCATTTGCGGAAGGGTACAGCCGGCAAGACCGAGCATGCCGATGATTACAAGGGAGTATATAAGTTTTCTCATGGATGGTTTGTTATGATGTTTCAAAATGAGTGGCAAAGATACGATTTTAGGCCTTTTTATGCAATTATAGACGAATAAATAAAACTGGGCCCGCATTACGACGGGACAAAGAATGTATATTTGCAGGCAGTTTTAAAGCGTCCATAAATGTGCCTTTCATTGAGGCAATGAGGGTTTTGACCAGGTGAACAAATGAAAAGGATAAGCCAGTTTTTTCAGGATCATGCGTTTGGGGTTTGCTCCGCCTTGGGGGAAAAGCTGGGCATTGCCTCCTCCAGCATACGCCTTTTCTTCATCTATGCATCCTTTCTGACCCTCGGTTCCCCGGTGATCCTTTACCTCGGATTGGCTTTTATCATGAATATCCGCAAGCACCTTCGCCGCAGCAACAGTTCGATCTGGGACTTTTAGTGCTTTAGCTGGCTGACTTTCCGCCGGCCCAGAATAAAGAACTCCCATACAATGGATCCGCTGTATTGACTTTCGAGTCTTCTGAATCCATGGGCGAATGTTTGTTGTCTTCGCCTTCTTTCCCGCTGCCAATACCGGAAAAAGTGAACGTGGGCCCTCCAGACAGCCAACCCGTCGCGAACCGATCCTGAAAGGACAAAAGTCAGCGAAGCGATCCAGTCCAAAATCAACCGAATCGGAAATTTCAAAACCAATTCAGAGGCCGGAAGGTTCTTATATATCAAACTCAGGCCGTTCCGGAAATTCAGGTAGGTCTTGCGGGGATTGGAAGATGAAAGTGTACCTCCACCCACATGATACACAGAACTGGCAGGAGTGAAGTAGATGCGATAGCCGGCACGCTGCAGCCGCCAGCAGAGGTCAATCTCCTCCATGTGCGCAAAAAAATCTTCATCAAATCCCCCCATCGCGTGAAACAACTTGCTTTGAACCATCATGCAGGCTCCGGATGACCAGAAAATCTGCTGCTCGTTGTTGTACTGCCCTTGATCCTCTTCTGCGTAAAAGAACAGGCGGCCCCGGCAGAACGGATACCCCAGCGTGTCAATCAGTCCACCGGCGGCCCCGGCATACTCAAACGTGTTTTTGGCGTGATGCGAAAGGATCTTGGGTTGCACGGCAGCAATTGAAGGATCGCGATCGAGCAGGTCGCTCATCGGGCCCAACCACCCGGGTGTGACTTCAACATCAGAGTTTAACAAAACGTACCGGCCCGCCTTGACAAGTTTTAGTGCATGGTTATAGCCGCCGCAAAAGCCAAGGTTGGTTGGGATAGCAATGCACTCGATGTTGGGAAATTCGGCGGCCATTACATCGGCAGAACCATCGGAAGATCCATTGTCCACGAGGATGATGCGCGCTTCGCCACTATGCTGGATTACGGACGGGAGGAATTTCCGGAGTAGCGCCGATCCATTAAAGTTAAGGATCACAACAGCCGTGTCGGTCATCCCAGCATTTGACTAAAATCCATACCGGGAATGTTAGGCAGGATACCTTCCGTGCTTTTTTTCAACGCTTCTTTGGCCTTTGCATCCGCTTCTTCCATGGCTATGTTCACGGCGGCCACAACAAGATCCTGGACAAGGACTTTTTCCCCCGGCGAAAGAATGGCCGGATCAATTTCAATGGCAAGGACCTTTTTCTTTCCGTTGACAGTAGCTTTCACCATGCCGGCGCCTGCCTCTCCGGAGACCACAATTTTGTCCAGGCTGTCCTGGGCCTCCTTCAGACGGGCCTGCACCTCCTTGACCTTCCCCATCATTTTCATCATGTCCAGCATAGCCGAAAGTGTTATCTAATTTGTCTTAAAGGTAACGGTCTGAATTGGATTTAGTTGCGGATCAACGCAACAGTGCCTTCTTTGGAGAATGTGCGGCCAGCGCGGTCGCTGATTTCTGCCTTCCAGATGTAAACAGATGGGGGCATGGTTTTGCCATTGCTTTGACCGTCCCATGGCTCCTGTTTATCCGATGAAAAGAGAAGGACCCCCCACCGGTCGAAGATGGTCAGGTTCAGCCGCACGATAAATTGCCCGGAAACTATAAATCCGTCGTTCAAATTATCTTTGTTCGGCGTGAATGCTGTGGGGTAGTACAAGTTTGCATTCTTGACTATCTCCAATCCGTTGGAAAGCGATATGGGGGTTCCGCCTTCATTCGGAATCGCTGTCACTTCGTATCGTACGTACTGATTGATGGGATCGGGCAGGTCGTCCACAAAAACCGTGTCGGTTTGTGTTACCGTTTTGATTAGCGCCCCTGCCAGGTCGTATTTTCGTAGGACATATTCCTTGACTGCATTTCTCCAGCCCCTGTAGGATGACCACGTGACTGTGATGGCATTGGTCTTATCCAGAATTCCATTCAATTGAATCGGACACACGGCAATGCCTGGGGCACTGGCGTTGTTACATTTGTCGAGGTAGTTGATTTTATAACAGTACTTTCCGGCGGTGGTATAGCCAGCATCATTAAACGGAGAAGCAGGGGTTGTGCCATACAGCGTATAGATGCTCCCCGCGGAAGCTCGCGAGACTGAGTACCCCACCGGAGTAAACAGGGGATCCTGCACCCAACTCAACGCCGCACCCGTGGTGGCGACGGCACTTACGTTATTAATGGCAGTCGGCGTCGCATTGGAAAAAGACGTGACACACTTTTCAAGTGATATGCTCTTCCTTCCGCCTCCATAATTGTTGGTAACACGGTAGCAATAGGTGACTGTACATTCCGCATCGGTGTCATTAAAAAAAGCGGAGGCAATGGTCGCATACGGGTTTCCGTCCCTGCTGATGCTGTAATTGACGGCCGGGCCCGTGGACCAGGTCAGCACGTTCACATCACTTTGCGCTGTCACCGTGAATTTCGAGGTACACACGGTGTTGGAATACGTACTGCTTCCGTTGCATGGATCATACGCCCCGAGGCGGAAGCAGTAGTAATTCAGGTCCAGTTTTAAATCTGTTACATCAAGGGTACTCACCCCATACAGGGTTTTAAAATTCTGGAACGTCGTTGAATTATTCACCGCGATTTCAAGGCGGTACTGAATGTTTACGGCGGTAGTGAAATCGAGTTTAATGTTGGCATTGTCAACGGATGTAAGCGTGTTGATGGAGGGGGTGGGCAACGTTGCGAGCGTAGTGAAGGGCTGTGTCTTGGCCGTGCAATTATCGGCCGAATTGAGGTTGCGGCCTCGTACGGAAGCGGTGTATGTACCCGGTGGAGCGTACGTGAACGGGGGTGTCTGGATGTTGTTGGAGAACGGAAGAATGTACTCCGGTGTGCCGTCATTGTTGAAATCGATCACATACTGATTGTAGGCATTATCCGTCACCTTGATGGATGCCCGTGAGCCGGAACAAGCATGGATTTCAAAATTGGGTTGGATATTGGGATCAACAGTGATCACGATGTCGTCTGATCCGATGCTTTGGTAAAGTACAGAAAGGGTGTAGGTGCCGGCGGCAGTATAGGTGTGTGTAAATATATTTTGAGCAGTCCCGGTGTTGTCGCCAAAATTCATCACGCAGGGCTTCCCAGGGGTGCAATCGCCTGGAAGCAGATTGGTCAAGGTCAGGGTGAAAGAGGCGCATCCCTTTTTCTGATTAACCTCAAATCGGCCCAGCCGGCTGGGATACGGCTGTGCCGCGCTGCACCACGCAACCAAAAGCAACCCCACAAGCAGGCTTCCCCGAAGGTTCATCCTTCGGTTGGTTATCCATGGTATGTTTTGCGCATTGTTCATCCCGCGGCATTCATCCGTACATTTTGCAATTGTTTCAATTCTCCGCAAGTTCGGCATTCCTACAAAACAAATCCGCCTTCACGAGGTCATTGTGCAGCAGCCGGTCTGTTTCCATAAACGGAACTTCTGCCCGGAAAGTATGAACAAATTTTTCCAGCACCGGCGAACTCTTCATCGGCCGCCGGAACTCCAGTCCCTGGGATGCTGTGACCAGCTCTATGGCCAAAATGGAGTAGACATTCATGACAATCCGGTGGGCCTTCAGCGCGGCATTCGCACCCATGCTCACGTGATCCTCCTGCCCGTTGGAAGACACGATGGAATCCACCGAAGCAGGCGTACAAAGCTGTTTGTTCTGGCTCACCAGGGAAGCGGCGGTATATTGAGGCATCATCAGTCCGGAGTTAATACCGGGATTGGCCACCAAGTAATTGGGCAGGTTGCGGGATCCGCTGATAAGTTGGTAGGTTCTTCGTTCGGAAATAGACCCAAGTTCCGCCACCGCGATCGCCAGGAAGTCTAGCGCCAGGGCCAGAGGTTGCCCGTGAAAATTACCAGCGGAGATGATCACATCCTCATCGGGAAACACGTTGGGGTTGTCAGTGACTCCGTTTACCTCGGCAAGCATGACGTCCGTGACATACCCAACGGCATCCATGCTTGCGCCGTGGACCTGGGGAATGCACCGGAAGGAATACGGATCCTGCACGTGGTTCTTTTGTTGACCGATCAGTTCACTCCCTTTCAGCAGCCTCCGAAATACTTCTGCTACCTGGCCCTGACCTTTTTGCGGGCGGATGGCATGGACTTTTGGGTCAAAGGGTTCAAGCCTCCCGTCAAACACATCCAGCGAAAGCGCACCAATTCGGTTGGCAAGCGCCAACAGGCGGTGAGCGTGCACCACGCACCAGGTTCCAAAGGCGGTCATAAACTGGGTGCCGTTCAGCAGCGCGAGTCCTTCCTTGGCTTTGAACTGGATGGGTTTCAAATGGAATCGATCCAGGATTTCCTTGCTGGGATATGCTTTGCCTTCGAAGTGAACGTCACCAAGTCCAATCAGCGGAAGGGAAAGATGCGCAAGCGGGGCAAGATCCCCGGAAGCACCCAACGATCCCATCTCGAATACTTTGGGATAGACCCGGTTATTATACAGGTCCATCAGCCGTTCCACGGTTTCCACCTGGACGCCGGAATTTCCGTAGGAAAGGGACTGAATTTTCAGGAACAGCATCAGGCGCACTATTTCCTGAGGTATCTCGGGGCCCATGCCACATGCGTGCGACTTGACGAGGTTGTTCTGAAGCCGGCCCAGGTCTTCCTTCCCGATGTTCCTGTCGTACAAGGAGCCGAAGCCTGTGTTAATTCCATAAACCGGTTCTGAAGTCGAAGCGATTTTCTCGTCCAGGTATTCGCGGCAGCGGCTGATCTTCCTCCTTGCTTCATCCCCCAGCGACAGGCTGAACGAATCGCCAACAAGGGCCTGCAGATCTTTTAGCAACAGTGTATGGGACGAAATTACGTGGTTGGTCACGGGTTAAGCGTTGAGATGATTTGGTCGAGGGAGCGGCTTTGCTGTTCGCCGGTATTCATGTTCTTGAAAGACAGCATCCCGGATTTCAATTCTTCAGATCCGATAACGATGGCAAACGGGATTTTTTTCCGGTCAGCGTATTCCAACTGTTTCTTCAGTTTGCTGCTGTCGGGATAAATTTCAGCGGCGACTCCCTGGTTGCGGAGTGCCTGAACGACCCCGAGTCCGTGTGAAAGTCCGTCCTTGTCCAGGTGACATACCAGCACCCGGGATCCGATTTTCGCCTCTTCAGTGAAGACGTTGAGTTCCTCCATCGCATCGTAGAGCCGGTCAACCCCAAAGGAGAACCCGACACCCGAACTTTTTTCTTTTGAATCGAATACTGCGGTAAGGTTGTCGTACCGCCCGCCGCCGCTTACACTCCCCACGGCCACGTCGTGAATGCGCACTTCGAAAATACATCCGGTGTAATAGCTTAACCCACGGGCCAGCGAGAGGTCCAGCTCAATACCCGATTCGGTTCCTCCAAAACCCCTGACCAGGTTCAGAACTTCCTCCAGGTCGTTAGCACTTTTTTCAGCAAGTGCATCGCCGCTGAATTGTTTCCGCAGCATGGTTATTTTCTCGACAGACGTTCCGGTGAACACGAGCAGCTCAAAAAGACTCGTGAGCGTGGAGGCCGTGAATCCATTTGCCCTCAATTCCTCTTTGACTTTTTCTTCACCGATTTTGTCCAGCTTATCAATGGCCACCAGCAAGGCGCTTTCCCGATCACCGGCACCCATCAGCCTGGCAAGCCCGGAAAGAATACCCCGGTGATTTATCCTGATGGTGTAGCCTTTGATTCCCAGGCGGTTCATCACGTCTTTGATCATGAGAATAATTTCTGCCTCGCAGATCAGGGAGTCGGTCCCAATAACGTCTGCATCACACTGATAGAATTCCCGGTAGCGTCCCTTTTGTGGCCGGTCGGCGCGCCAGACCGGTTGAATCTGGTATCGCCTGAACGGGAAGGTGATCTCGTGCCGATTCATCACAACGTAGCGGGCAAAAGGCACGGTGAGGTCGTACTTGAGTCCCTTTTCAGCGATCTGTGGGATCAGTTTCCGTACATCTGCTGCTGCAAGGCTGGCGGGATCGACATCTTTCAGAAAATCTCCTGAGTTGAGCACTTTGAACAGGAGGTGATCCCCCTCTTCGCCGTACTTTCCGGTGAGCGTTGACAGGTTTTCCATGGCTGGTGTTTCCAGCGGCTGAAAGCCATACCGCTCAAATACGCGGCGGATGGTATTGAGAATAAACTGACGTTTGGCCATCACCGCAGGGCCAAAGTCCCGGGTTCCTTTTGGAAGAGTGGGTCGATCCATAATTCGAGCGCCAAGTTAATCACTACCTTACAGATTCATTGATTTTATCCCGCGGGGAAATAATCTGTACCGGATGCCATTAGAATTGGAAATCTGATTAGTTTTGCAACCTTTAAAATCGAATACCATGTCAGTAACCCGTTTGAAGCGCAAAAACCGCAAGGATAAGGCAAAATCAGCCCGCAGAAGGCAAGCACTCAAGATTCAGGGCTTCAAGCCCGTAAGCAAAGGGGTGGATATTGCCAAAATCAAGGAAGAGTTCAAGGCCAAGAAAGAAGCCAAGAAGTAGATCTTTCACAGCACATATGGATGCAGCCTGAGTAATCGGTGCTGCATTTTTTTTGCCGTTATTGCCCGCGCTTACCTAGTTCAATAGCCTCCATCTTGTGAATTCGTCCGTCCTGGATTTCCATCCGCAGGATCGTGCGCATGGTATGAAATCCATGATTTCCCGCGGCCCCCGGATTGACACAAAGCACATTAAATGTTTTTTCCTTCGCTACGCGCAGAATGTGGGAATGACCACAAATGAAAACGTCTGGCTGGTTCTCCTTCAGCACTTTACTTACCCGGGGATTGAACCGGGGAGGCCTCCCGCCGATGTGTGTCATCCACAGGGTTACTCCCTCGCGTGCAAGACGGACATCTTCCGGAAACCGCGCGCGCATGACGAGGTCGTCGATGTTGCCAAAAACAGCCACGACGGGTTTGATTTTTTCGAGTGCTTCAATCACCGCAACATCCCCGATATCGCCGGCATGCCAGATTTCATCACAATCCCTGAAGTGCTCGGCAACAGACGGATCCAGATAACCGTGGGTGTCGGAGATAAGCCCTATTCTAATCACCGCTTGCGGGTTGCTAACAGGGCATCGACTCCCTCGTGAATTTTTTGAAAGCCGGAGTAGCTGTTATTACACAGCAGGATGATGGTCTTGTCTGATTCGGTGTACCGAATGATGATGGTGGAGTATCCGGGATTGCTGCCCGTATGATAGACTACTCTTCCCAAAATTGAATCCGTCCGTATACTCCATCCGAACCCATACGAGGAGACGGTCCGGTTGTTGAGCAGCGCGGGAGTAAACGCTTCTTCGAGAGTTTCCCTTTTCACCAACTGTTCGGTGTACAAGGCGCGATCCCACCGCAGAAGGTCGGAGGCGGTAGCGCTGATCCGACCGGGACCCATCCGCCTACCGAGCCACACGATATAATTGGATGATGGAAAGGAATCGGCGGGAACATACCGTTGCCGATCCGGCACAAAAATATAGCCCTGCGCAAAATTGGCTACGGATTTTTTTTCCTCCGGTGTCCGGATGTCCGTCGATGTCATGGCCAAAGGACGGAAAATCTGTTCGCGACACAGCGTAACAAAATTTTTACCGCTGGCTGCTTCGGCGATACTTGCCAGCAAAACGTATCCGGTATTGCTGTACTCGTATTTTTCCCCCGGCTCAAACCGTTTTTCCGGGTGGTATTGAATGAGGTATTCAAGAATCTCAGCATTTCCCGCCACGCGTAATTTATTCCAGTGCGCATCCATGACGGCCATGTAATCGGGAAGCCCGGACGTGTGGTGGAGGAGGTGTCGAATCGAGATTCCCTGGTAGGGAAGTCCGGGTATGTACTTTTCAATAGGGTCGTCATAGGAAAGTTTCCCTTTCTCTTTCAGCATCATGATGATCATGGAGGTAAACTGCTTGGATACTGAGGCGAGTTCAAATACGGATCCTGTGTCCAGCAGAGCTTTCGATTCAAAATCTCTATATCCGATTGCCTTGTGTACGAGGGGACGGCCCTTTTCTGCCACAAGTACTACACCGTTGAAACCGGGATGAACGCCAAGCAAGGAATCCACCTGCGCGTTTAATCGCACTGCTTTCGAAGAATCGGAGGTGCAGCCGGCAAGAGACAGAAATGCAACGAGCAGGCAAGTAAAAATTTTCATGAATCAGGAGTTGGGTGCGGTCTATGGAATTTGGCCTTTCAGGTCTTGCAGGTAGCTATCCATGGTGGTCGTTGTCCCGAACAGGTAGCGGTATAAGAAGCGAAACATGGGGTTATAAATTTCACCATCTTCCGTCAAAACCAGCCTGCATCCGCTATCGATCGGTAAGAGTTCATACGTCCAGGAGCCACCGTAAGGCAGGTCGGATGTGACGATCCGGATGACCATCCGTCGGGGAGGCGTCAGTTCATCAAGTTGATATTCGATGACATCCCCGTTGTCACCCACTTCCGTCATAAGGCTGTCGTCTATACTGATTGCGCTCAGGTCGGAGCGCCAGGCGGGACCGTTTTCAAAATCGGTCATCACGCGCCAAACCGCCTCCGGAGGTGAGGAAAAAACCTCCATCGCCGTTGCCGAGTGTTTCCGAGGCATCGTGGAGCCGACGAGAAGCATCACCAGGAGGAGGGCCACCAGAAATCCTACGAAGCGAACGAACCATTTCATGCACCCGTTGTGTTTAGTGTTGCTAAAGTAAGTCTCTTTTTTAAAAAACAACCCAATTCAGTATGTCACAAAAAATTGGAATTCTCGGATCTGGTGAGGTTGCGCGCACACTCGCACAAGGGTTTCTTGCCCTCGGACACGCGGTCAAGGTAGGAACCCGAAGCCCCTCCAAACTCAAGGAATGGCAAGAGGGAGCCAAGAATGCATCTGTTGGCACATTTGAGGAGGCAGCGGATTTTGGTGAAATGCTGGTGTTGGCTGTCAAAGGGGTTGCTGCGGAGGCACTCGTAAAATCCATGGCTGACAAACTCTCTGGCAAGACAGTGATTGATACCACCAATCCCATTTCTGAGTCGCCGCCGGTCAACGGTGTATTGGGATATTTCACCGGTCCTAACGAATCCCTCCTCGAGCGGTTACAGCGGCTTTCTCCGAAGGCAAAATTTGTGAAGGCGTTCAACAGCGTGGGCAGCGGCCTCATGGTCAATCCCAAACTCCCAGGCGGAAGACCGACCATGTTTATTGCCGGCGATGATGAAGGAGCCAGGAAAGAAGTCGCCCGCATCCTGGATGAGCTTGGATGGGATACTGCCGATATGGGGAGTGCCGCCGCCGGCAGGGCCATTGAACCGCTGGCGATGCTATGGTGTATTCCGGGATTCCTGAGAAATGAGTGGAGTCATGCTTTCAAGTTGGTCAGCGCGTGAGCAGGAAATTTGCGGGCTTAGTCTGTAGTGCGGAACCGAGCCAGCCTGCTGCACTTACCTTGTAGCTCGCCTAACGTTAAGCCGGCTGCCAAAAAGCCAGGCGATGCGCAAACCCATGGAATGGTTGAGTCCGTACCCGGGCCCCACCATGTACACGTTGCTGGTACCTTGGGCATACACAAAATGAACCTGAAGCAGCCCTGTATCACCACAGTTTATTTCTGGCCCCATCGAGATCTGCATGAGCACATCGTTTCGCGCGTACACGTTGGATACATCCGTTTCTAAATTGTTTCCGGAATTCACATCCTGAAATACGTCGGTGGCCTGAAACACGTGAATGGGCACGACACTGTATGAACCGCTAAGTCGGAGTCCTTTGATCACTTCGGGGCTTCGGATGAGAATGCTGACAGGGATTTCAATGGAATGCAATCTGACCCGTTCCAGGAAGGTAGAATCCGTGTTGCCCGGGGATTGATCCAGATCCGGATTTTTGATACCCATGCCATACTGCTGATAGCCAATTCCCAGCCCGATGCCTATGGATTTGGTGACATAGTACTCCGCCCGGACATTGAATCCCCATGACGGTTTTGTAAAATACGGCCTGGGGAGATTATCTCCGGTCACCGTGCTCCAGTACGTATTCAAACTGGCGCCAAGATGAAGTTTTTTATCAAAGGGATTTTTGCTTACATCCTTTTGCGCGCCGGCAAAGTAGGGGAGAGCAAACACAAGGACGAAGGCAAGAAGGAGGCTACAATTTTTCATTTTTTTGACAATCAATGTTCGGTTGGTTCTTTATGAAAATGTTTGGGTTGCCAAATCTTATAAATCGCAGGAAGGATCAGGAGCGTAAGAACGGTAGCTGTTATTAGCCCCGATATGACTACTACGGCCAGCGGTTTTTGTGTTTCCGATCCGATCCCGGTGGAAAGCGCCGCTGGCAAAAGCCCCAACCCTGCCATGAGTGCCGTCATTACCACCGGGCGTACGCGCGAAAGTGCTCCATCCCGTATGGCCTGCTCGAGGGGCATTCCGTCATCCCGATTCTTGTTAAACACAGACACGAGGATAACCCCATTCTGCACGCACACGCCAAACAAGGCGATAAAGCCCACTCCGGCGGAAATGCTGAAGTTTATTCCTGTAATAAGCAATCCAAGGATACCACCGATCAGGGCGAATGGGACATTCAGAAGCACCATGCCAGCGTACTTGGGGGAGTTGAACATGAAAAAGAGCCACATGAAGATCAGGCCAACGGAAATTGGGACTACGATTTTCAGTTGATTGATGGCTCTTACCTGATTTTCAAACTCTCCGTTCCAGGTCAGTTCATACCCTTTCGGCAGGGTGATTGCCTCGCTCACTTTGTTCTGTGCTTCTTTGATCGTACTCCCCAGGTCTCGACCACGAACGGAAAATTTGATTGGAATAAAACGAAGATTCCCTTCCCGGTAAACAAATGCGGGCCCGGTTTGTAATTTGATTTCGGCGATTTCATGCAACGGGATTTTGGTTCCGTTCGTGCAAGGCACGAGGAGTTTGCCGATGGCCACCTCACTTTTTCGATATTCTGGTGAGTAACGCACGCGGATGTCAAACCGCCGCTCCCCTTCATAGTAGGTGGAGGCCTTTTTCCCACCCACGGCCATTTCGATGATATCGTTTGCTTCTGAAACGTTTGCTCCGTAGCGCGCCATCTTATATCGGTCAAGTTCTATCCGCAGTTCCGGCTGCCCGATACTCTTGAAAATGCCCAGATCCTGGACGCCTTCGATACGTCCCATGAGTGTCTTTACGCTGTCGGCAATACTTTCCAGCTTCGAAAGGTTGTCGCCGAAAATCTTGATGGCCATTTCACCTTTGACACCGGAAACCGCTTCTTCCACGTTGTCGGATATAGGTTGCGAGAATCCGAACACAACTCCTGGAAATTGATTTTCCAGGTCCGTCTGCATGGCGCTTATAAGGTCTTCCTTTGTCACGTCCCTTTTCCATTCATCTTTGGAAAAGAGGTCCACAAAAAACTCCACATTGAAAAAGCCCGTGGGGTCTGTCCCGTCATTGGGTCTGCCGTTTTGTGAGATGACCCCTCTTACTTCGGGATATTTTTGAAATTCGTGACGCATCGCTTCAGACATGGTGTTCGCTTTTTGGAAGGAGACACTTTGTGGCATGCTGGCCCGAACATAAATGGACCCTTCGTTGAGCTTTGGCAGAAATTCAGAACCAAGGCCACTGGCCAGAACCAAACTCCCAACCAGCAGTCCTGCGGCAACGAGGATGCTGTTTATCGGGTGACGGAGACACCATGCCAACATGGGTGTATATAGCTTTCCCATCCCGGTAACGAGGGGATTGGATCGTTCGCGGACATCTCTGTTGAGCATCAGTTTACATAAAAGGGGAACGAGTGTCAGCGTAAACAGGAGAGCGCCCAGGAGCGCAAAGCCCATGGTGTATGCCAGTGGTGAAAACATCTTCCCCTCAACCTTCTGAAAGGCGAAAATGGGAATAAGCGCAGTGATAATGATGAGTTTGGAAAAGAAGATAGGTTTCCCCATTTCAATGGAGATTTTCTTCACAAAGCCCATTTTTGATACCAGGTTGAATCGTTCCCTGCCCATCTCCAGTTGTTTGTGGGCCAGATAGACAAAGACTCCTTCGACCATCACGACCGCTCCGTCGATGATAATTCCAAAGTCGATGGCGCCGATGGACAAAAGGTTGGCAGACATGCCCCGGATGCCCATGCATATAAATGCAAAAAGGAGCGCCAGCGGAATAATAATGGCTACCATGAGGGTCGCCCGCCAATCCAGAAGGAAGACCGACAAGATGAAGGTTACCAGCAGCATGCCAACAACGAGATTTTCCATCACCGTGTGGGTGGTATGATTTACCAGGTCGGTTCGGTCGTAAAAGACTTTGATCTTAACTCCCTCCGGAAGGACGCGGTCATTTAGATCATGGACCGTTGCGTTCAGCACTTTTAGAACGGCGCTGGGATTTTCTCCTTTACGAAGAAGGACGATACCCTCCACCACGTCCTGGTCCTTGTCGCGGCCTACTTTCCCTAGGCGAGGTTTGAACTCTTCGGATACGTTGGCAACATCTTTGATAAAAATAGGGGTGCCATTAATATTCTTGATAATGATGTTGTCGATATCATTGATGGAGTTAATAAGTCCCAATCCCCGGACCAGAAAGGTCTGGTTGCCCTTGTCAACTACATCGCCCCCTACGTTCGCGTTATTTTCCTGCAAAGCCTGGAAGACATCTTGAATGCTGAGGTCGTATGAAGCCAGCTTGGAAGGATCGAGGGTAGCTTCATAGGTTTTTACCTCGCCCCCGAAACTTACTACATCGGCAATGCCCTGCACGGCTTTGATGCGCTTGTCGATTACCCAATCCTGGATTTCTTTCAGGTAGCGTACCGATTTTCCGGGACCCTCCAGGGTATAGCGGTAAATCTCACCGGTTGGTCCTGAAGGAGGCTGAATCTCAGGGGCGGCCCCGTCGGGCAGGTCAACATTGACCAGTTGGTTGGCGACGGTCTGCCGGGCCCTGAAATCGTCCACTTCGTCTTCAAAAAAAAGGGTAACCACTGAAAGTCCAAAAAGAGAAATGGACCGCAAGCTGGTTTTTCTCGGTACCACATTCATTTCGGTTTCAATGGGAATCGTTACAAATTTTTCCATTTCTTCCGCACTGCGTCCGGGCCACTGGGTGATGATGACGATACGCGTGTTGATGACATCAGGAAACGCCTCAATGGGAGTGGCAAGGAAACTTTGGATGCCCCATGCGATGACGAGAAGCGTCCCGAGAAAAACCATTAGCTTATTTTTCAGCGAAAAGGAGATGGTCCCCTTGATAAATTGATTCATGGTTTTTTGTTGAGTGTTTCGTGGAAATAGGCCATGATCACATTTGATTAAATGCTGTGAGGACGAACAGGGCTCCATCGGCCACGATCCGATCGCCATTGTTTATGCCTGAAATTATTTCAGTGAATTCCGGGAACGACCTTCCGGGTTGAACCCGGATTTTGACAAATCGTCTTGGCCCCACTTCTTTCATCACAAAATATTGGTTGCTTTCCAGGATGATGGCGATTGGTGGGATAGCTAAAACCCGACTGGAAATCTTGGGTGTGATCGTCACGGTGGCAAACATCTCTGGTTTCAAAAGACCTTCCCTATTGTCAATATCGGTTCGGACACGGATTATGCGGGAAGCCGGGTCCAACATGGTCCCAATTTTCTTTATGGTTCCTTTGAAAAATTTTCCTGGATAGGCGATTGTTTCCACCTGGACGGCATCCCCCTCATGAACTTTGCTGATGTCTCCCTCGTGCACGTTGGCCCACACCCAAACATTCTTAAGATCTGAAATGGTAAAAATGTTCGTTCCATTGTCATTACGTATTTGGGTCCCTGAGTTGATGTTGCGTTCTACGATGTATCCGGAGCGAGGGGCCGTCACACGGAAAAGGGCATCCAGGTTGTCAGAAGATCCGCCGTAAAGTTCCAAAATCTGTTTTTTCTCCCGGAATTCAGACTGCGCGTTGTTGTATGATTTCCTCGATTCTGTCAGTTCCTTATCGGAGAGCATCCCCGTTTTGTAAAGATCTTCTGAACGAATCAGGTTCTTTTGCTCAACTTCGACATTCGACTTTGCAATGTTGTAGTCGCGCTGGTATTCGCTGATGTTGGTGCTCAGCAAAGTGGCAAGCAATTGACTCTTCGTTACATAATCTCCCAAGGAGACTTTGACTTCCTCTACCGCACCACTGACAATGGGATAAATCCTGACCACGTTGTCTTCTGCAAAGCTGACCTCACCAACCGCGGTCGTCTGCGCGGCAGCGTCCACTTCGGTGACTGTGTCAATTTTCACAAAGCGCATCTGGCTTTCTGACAGTTCGAGCGTTGTGGCAGTCTTGACGTCGGCTGCGTCGACCGATCTTTGTTCTTCCTTATTTCCGCAAGAACTTGTGAACAGGGCGGCTGGGAAGAGAATGAGTGCGAGTACGGATATTCGTTTCATAAAGGTCAATAATCAATTAATTGTTTGCCGATGTAGAAATTCAGCTCGTTGACACTGTCCAGGTATTGCTGTCGGAGCTCAATGAGTAATAGATTGGTCTGGATGTAGATCCGTTGTTGGTCAATGAATTGCAGTAGTGAAATGTTACGATTCTTGAAATTGATGCTGTTATTCTTTGCAAGTTCTTGAAGGCTGAAGATGAATGCGTTGCTGTAATTGGACAGGCCTTCGTTGGACTTTACGTACTGATTATATGCGGCAAACACCTGGTTGCTGACTGTACTGTTTTGGAGCTGCAATTCAAATTGCGTCTGTGTCAATTGATGGCGGGCTGCCTTGATCCGGCCTTGGTTGCGATCAAAGAGCGGCAAGGGAATCTCAAAGTTAATGCCTGAATAAGGCCTTACATAGTTGCTTCCTTTGTCGTATGGAACGATGGCCAGTTTCAAGTCGGGCATACTCAATGACTGTTGCAATTTCAAATTGCGTAGTTGATACTCCTGTTGAAGCTGGGCCGCACGGAGGTCCGGTCGGGATTCAAAAGCCTGAATAATGAGACTGTCAACATTCATGGTGCCTGAAAACAAGGGAGTCGTTTGCGATAGGTGCATCGTTGAGTCCGGAGGGATCTGCAGCAGTACTTTGAGATGAGACAATCCGCTCTGAATGGAGTTATATATTTCAACCGCCTGCGCCTTCTCAACGATATATTCTGATTCCAACCGAAGCAGTTCGGTTTGGGAAATTGCTCCTACCCGAAGCTGCTCGCGTGAAGCTGCAATGAGCTGTTCGTAACTTCTCAACACGCCGACATATAATTGATCTTTCTGCTGCAGAGCAGCCAGGTTATTGTAGGTGATGCCAAGATCAAAGACGAGGCTGCGGAGAATGTCCTGGAGCTGTACTTTGTTAATTTCAAGATTGATCCGCGCCAGTTTTACAGTATTGGTGTGCTTTCCGGCGACGGAAAATATCTGCTCAATTTGAATCATTGCCTGATTCGCAGCATTGAGGTACTGATTTTTTTCTGGTTGATAGAGCTCCTGATTCCACATCAGGTACGGGTTATTCCAAACTCTTGCCTGAATTACCTGAGCCTCTGCGATATCAATATTGTAATGAGAAGCCAACAGGCTAAGGTTCTTCCTGATAAGAAGATCCTTGGCATGTTGAAAACTAAGGATGGTATCCGGGAGTTGCCCCATAGCCATCCATGGAAGGCAGAAAATGATGAGCGCCAAACGCTTCATGAATAATACGATTTAGAAGAAAGAAATTATGAAAAGGAGGAAGAAAGGGACGCCTGATCAGCGATCAGAGCCTCAATTGCATGTGCTGGAGAAAGGGGTTGCCGGAAATGGCAATGGCACGGGAATGAAAAATGGATAAGCGTGTGAATGAAAGGAGGGAGAATCTAACGGAAAGAATCTGCTTCGCATGGTCGCTGTCCGTGGAATCGTCCTCGCCGTCTTCTTCACCGGGAAGAAGAAATAGGCTTGTGCAGTCACTTGTCTCGTAATTTCCTATCCGGGTAGACCCATCACGTGATAATCCCTGACCAAGCATGCCCCCCGCCAGAACGCAACTGAGCGCAAAAAGGAGAAAGGCGGAAGTGAGCTTTTTCAGGGGATGATTGAATTGGTGCGAAATATACGGAGCAAATTGATGATTGCAAGTCCTGGCTACAACGTTTGGCTTGTGCCGAAGTTGCGGTTTACGTCATTTATTTTACAATTCAATATGCGCCCGGATGGCGAACAGGTGGACGGGTCCCCGATCCTGATTGTAGCCAGGATTTACGACGAATTGGTAGTCTGGCGTGAGCCAAAACCCGGAATAGAACAGGTTTATTTTGTAGTATACCTCCGTGATCCATTCGCCGGCATAATTGAGCTGGCCATCCCCTAAAATGAAGCCATTTCCTCCGGCACCGAGGTATTTTCGGTGGCTGTCCGATAAACCATTTATTACCATGGCAATTCCAAAAGCGTCACTGCGCTTGCGGAGAAGCCCTTTTTCGTTTACCATCCCCAGGCTTACAGACCTGTCAATCTCGGTGAATGTCCAGGTCTCATTGGTGCCGTCGTTCCAGCTGGCACGTGCAAAAAGGCCGACGTGGTTTGAAAGCTGCTGCTCGATGTTGAGTATGCCACCAAACTTGGATCGGCCGGGCTTGCGGGTGACCACAACATCGGGACTTGGATTTGCCAGGCTAAGCGCGTAGTTGCCCATTTGAGCAAGTGTGTAAAAGCCCAACAGCCGGGCAGTGCCGGGAAGGGCACCGATGGAAAAGGATTTTTCCAACTCCACCGTATGCGATCGGGCCTGCCCAACGGACAGATCCATGTCATTTCCATTGGCATCCTGGGGCACCATGACCACAGAAGACCGGAGCGCCCAACCTGGCCAGCCATATTCTACATGCACGCCCCATGTATATCCGCGCACATTGGCGGGATAGTCCCAGGCGCCGCCACTCATGAGCGACCAGTTGAGAAATTGAGATCGGGGGTCGTGACTGTAGCTGTTGACATCATAGAAATCAGCTACACTGAATTTCCCAGCAGTAAGCTCCAGGTATTTTTTTGTCCTTGTCTTTATGACCTGATTGGCGCTCTCCCTGAAATATTCTTCTTCACCACCCAGATTGAATGTGTGCTTGAAATAGGCACGCGCGATGTAAACGGAGGGCTTGGGATTGCCAACGCGAAAAGCCTCCCCGTTCGTAAATCCTGCAATACCAGTAGCACTGCTTACGCCGGCACCACCGGCAATTTCTGGGTTGATATAGAATTCTCCCAGTTTTCCGATTTGAACACCCCAGAAAATGGTTGCAGTCATAGTCATCGCCTCATCTTCGTACGGTACCAGGCTATTGGTTCCGACATACGGGGATCGAAAGGGTGGATGATATTGGGTGACAGTTGTTAATTGGAAGTGAAAGTCGGAGTTCAGGTTCTTGGAGCTATCTGGTATGGCAGGGATTTGTCCATATCCGATAAAAGGAAAAAGCAAAAGAGCAGAAAAAAGGAGTGAGGAGAGGGGGCGCATAAGGCAACGACGCAGCAATCTATCAGATCACTTATTAATTCGCAAGACCGCCTTTACCGTGATTACTCTAGCCGTGTTTTGATGTCCGGTACAAAATCCAGAATAACGGAATTCATACAATAGCGCTGGCCTGTCGGGGGCGGGCCATCGTCGAAGAGGTGACCCAGGTGGCTCTGACAGCGGCCGCAGAGGACCTCAATCCGGTCGAGGCCATGGGAGGTATCCGTTTCGTAGTACACACTGTTTTTCCGGGAGGGCTCAAAAAAACTGGGCCATCCGCAGTCGCTGGCAAATTTGGAGTCGGACCGGAATAGTTTGTTGCCGCACACGACGCAATAATATGTACCAAGGCCGGTAGCGTTCCAGTACTTTCCAGTGAAGGCACCCTCCGTGCCTTTTTTTCTTGCCACCTGAAAGATGCTGTCGGGCAGCACCACGTGCCACGCTGAATCTGTAACCGCAAGGGTTGACGTATCGGTGCGTGAGTAATACGGGTTGGAGGCTGGCAAAAACACCGGAACGGGAGGTACTTTTTCCAGTTCCTTTTTTGGAGGATCACACGAAGTGAACAGACAAATCAGAATGACGAGGGATACGGTGCTTCTCATGGTATGGCAGGGACGATAAATCCAGCGGGATTGCTTACCACGTATGAACAGGGAGAACCGGATTTTGGTTCTCAAAGAAATAGGATGTCATGCCCGAGGGGCCAGCGTGACAACTGGAACGTGTTGGGAGCAAATAGAAAAGGGACTGCTACATTCAACCCTTATCCTTCTTGGCTCTCTTCTCCGCTCTTTTTTCTTTCAGGGTTTTCAGCGGCTTCTTTTTCTCTTCTTTTTTCTTATCCTGACCTTTTGACATAATGCTGGATGTTTAAATGATTGATGGCAAATCTACTATTCCAGCATGTTCTCTACAAAACCACTCCTGATTTTTTTGTTCAGGTCAAGCTCTATCCTGCCGTTGGCGGCTTCCCGACCAACGCCTGTTGGGGGTTCTGTTGCCTGCAGAGCGATGGGATCCCTGCCTGGAGTGCTGCTTCGGGGCAGTCGGGGGTCCCTGGAAGACCGCATGGTAAGGGTGAGAGTCTATAACAGGAACAGCTTTCGTAATAAGTTTCTGAATGTCGCGAAGGTATTCCCGCTCTTCTGAATCGCAGAATGAAATGGCGATTCCTGATGCGCCGGCACGTCCGGTACGGCCGATGCGGTGTACGTACGTCTCGGGGACGTTGGGCAGTTCAAAGTTGATAACATGGGAGAGATCATCGATGTCAATGCCGCGGGCAGCGATGTCTGTGGCTACGAGGACACGAGTCTGGCGTGCCTTGAAATTGCTCAGCGCCCGGATTCTTGCGTTCTGCGATTTGTTTCCGTGGATGGCTTCCGCCTGAACGCCTGCCCGGACAAGGTCCTTGGCAACCCGGTCTGCCCCGTGTTTGGTACGGGTAAAGACCAAGGCAGATTCGATGGCTGCATTCTTAAGCAAGTGAAGCAGCAGGGAACGCTTGTCGCTCTTTTCTACAAAGAACATCTCCTGCTTCACGGTGTTCGCGGTCGAAGAAACAGGGGTGACTTCTACCCGGACAGGGTTTGTAAGGATGGAGTTGGCAAGGGAGGAGATCTCAGAAGGCATCGTCGCAGAAAAGAACAGGGTCTGCCGCTTTTGAGGCAGCCGCGCGATCACTTTCTTGACATCGTGGATGAAACCCATATCCAGCATGCGGTCTGCCTCATCGAGGACAAACATCCGGATATGCTGCAGGTTGACATGTCGCTGATTCATCAAGTCGAGCAAACGGCCGGGAGTGGCAATCAGGATGTCGACGCCGGCGCGCAGGGCATCCGTTTGTGACTTCTGGGATACGCCGCCGAAAATTACTGTATGCTTCAAGCGAAGATGCTTGCCATAGGCACCGAAACTCTCGCCTATTTGGGCGGCAAGTTCGCGCGTAGGAGTCAGGATGAGTGATTTGATTCCGGCAGGACCTTTTTGGAAAAGTTCGTCCTGGTGGAGGAGCTGAAGGATGGGGATTGCAAAGGCTGCTGTTTTTCCGGTGCCGGTCTGCGCGCAACCCAGCAGGTCGCGACGCTCGAGTAAGACTGGAATAGCTTGTTGCTGAATGGGGGTAGGCTGTGTGTAGCCTTCGGTGTTGAGCGCACGTAAAATAGGCTCAATGAGGTTCAATTTTTCGAATGACATGTTTGGTTTTTACTTGGGCGAGGCTCGCCAAAAAATTAATAATACTGCGCCTCTTGGGTCAACGCACGGGCCGGAAAGGCCTTATTACGGGAATTTGGAGGTCTATGCTTGCAAAGGTACAACTATTAAACCGGAAACCGGCAAATGCTCGCCGTGTCTCATCGGGAGCGGCCGGCGAATCAACAGACCACGTACTTATTCCTTATCCAAAAAAGGATATCGGTATTCGGTTGCCGGTACGAAGGTCTCTTTGATGGTGCGCATGGATACCCAGCGGAGCAGATTCACCTTGGCACCTGCTTTGTCGTTTGTTCCCGATCCCCTGGCGCCGCCAAAGGGCTGCTGTCCGACAACGGCCCCGGTCGGTTTGTCGTTGATGTAAAAATTACCGGCGGCATTGACCAGTCTGCGCGTCGCCAGGTCAATGGCGTAGCGGTCTCCCGAGAGAATAGATCCCGTCAGCGCGTAGGGAGATGTTTGGTCTACAAGCTCCAACGTTTGTTCAAAGTTCTCTGCATGATAGACGTAAATGGATATTACGGGGCCAAAAATTTCTTCGCACATCGTAATGGAGGAAGGGTCCTTGGTAAGGATGACAGTCGGCTCAATAAAATACCCTTTCGACTTGTCATACTTCCCTCCGGCGAGAATTTCATTCATGGGATTTTGCCGCGCCTTCTCAATATACCCGGCGATCGAGTCGAAGGCCTTCTCATCGATAACGGCATTGATGTAATTGCCAAGGTCTTCGGTGACCCCCATCTTGAAATTCTTCAGATCGGCCAGCAAATACGTTTTGACTTCTTCCCAGAGATTGGACGGGATATACGCGCGCGATGCGGCCGAACATTTTTGTCCCTGGAACTCGAAGGCGCCGCGCGAAAGGGCTGTGGCCACCTCTTTGGCGTGGGCGCTCTTGTGAGCAATCACGAAGTCCTTTCCACCTGTTTCACCTACGATCCGTGGATAGGATTTGTACGTGTGAATGTTTGTGCCGATGGTTTTCCAAATGTGCTGGAAGACGCCGGTACTGCCGGTAAACTGAATGCCGCCAAAATCACGGTGATTGAAAATGACGTCGCCCGTTGCGGGCCCTGGGGTATAGATGAGGTTGATCACACCGTCGGGGAGCCCTGCTGCTTTCAGGATCTGCATGAAGACGTGTGCGGAGTAAATCTGCGTATAGGCTGGTTTCCAGACCACCGTGTTTCCCATCATCGCCATGCTCGTGGGGAGGTTCCCACCGATGGCTGTGAAGTTGAAGGGCGTCAACGCAAAGGTGAAGCCCTCCAGCGGCCGATATTCCATCCGGTTCCAAACACCGGGGCTTGACACGGGCTGCTCTCCATAGATTTCACCCATGAAGTGAACATTGAATCTCAGAAAATCTATCAGTTCGCAGGCCGCGTCGATCTCCGCCTGGTATGCATTCTTGGATTGACCAAGCATGGTCGCTGCGTTCATCTTGAAGCGGTACGGACCGGCAAGGAGATCTGCCGCCTTCAGAAAAATGCTAGCCCGGTGTTCCCAAGGGAGCCCTGCCCACATTTCTTTCGCCGCCAGGGCTGCCTGCACAGCTTGCTCTACATGACTTTTATCGCCCTCGTGAAAATGGCCGAGGAGGTGCTTGTGGTCGTGCGGGGGTGTAATTTTTATTTTCTTTCCCGTCCGGATTTCGTCGCCACCGATGTACATGGGAATGTCCACGGTGGTTTTGCGGGCTTCCGCCAAGGCAGCAGCAATGGCTTTGCGTTCTTGAGTGCCTGGCCCGAAGGAAAGGACGGGTTCATTTCGGGGTGCTGGTACGTGAAAAAATCCTGTTGACATGCGTAATGTATTTTTTGAAGTTCAAAAATACAAAATCCCGATTGCTTAAAGGAACGCCTGCAATTCCTGCAAGACACTCACTTCGTGAGTCACTTTGCTGCCGTGCAGCTTTTGCGATGGATTGTAATAGACCGCATCAATCCCAGCCGTTTCTGCACCCACGATATCAGTCTGCAGGTTGTCGCCAATCATGATCGCCTCTGCAGGTTGCTTTCCTGATTCACGGAGGGCAAATTCAAAGATCTTGGGGGAAGGTTTTTTGCTCCCTGCCCGCTGGGAGGTCACCACATGACGGAAGAAATGGCCAATGCCGGCGGAATTCATCTTGCGGGATTGAATCTCATCAAACCCGTTGGTGATGATGGTCATCGGGTATTTTGGATGCAGGTATTCGAGTAGGTCCCGGGCGCCGGGAATGAGTTTATTGCGGGTGGGCAATTCGTGGAGGTAGTGCGCTGAAAACTCGAGCGAAAACCGGCGATCATCTACGCCGGTTTCAAACAATACGCGGTGAAAGCGCTCGGATCGGATCACTTCCTGTCCAATAAGGCCGCGGTCATACAAATCCCACAATTGCAGGTTTACCCGCTGAAAGGTCTCGAAGAAATAGCGAAAACTGGTTACCCCCCGATCAGAGAGCTTATGCCGATCAAAAAGTTCCTGGAGTGTTTCTTCGGAATTGGCATCGTAATCCCACAACGTATGGTCCAAGTCAAAGAGGATACAGGTGTACTTCTTCATCGCGTGCCCGTGTAGCCCAGGGGCCGCATATGGAATTTATTCAGCGCCAATTCGCGGTTGGTATACAGCGTCTGAAATACCTGCAGGTCATTTTGAAGGACCGGATCGCGTTTGAGAAAATCAAGCATCAGCTTGAGGATGTCGATCACTTCGTCTTTGGCCTGGTAAAAAACCCATTGATTGAGCTTTCGTGAGGAAAGAATCCCGGAATTCTTAAGATAAATAAGGTGCCGGGATGTTTTTGCCTGAGTGAATTCCAGAATTCGTTCCAGGTCGCTGATGCACATTTCTCCGTTGATCATAATAAGATGAAGAATGCGGATGCGGGCTGTATCAGAACAAGCCAGGAAGATCTGAGCTCCCAGGTCAATATTGAAGTGTTTTAGCCTCATGCGGATTGGCAAGCAAATTACAAAAACACGGGCGGTAAAACTGCGTTAGGCAGATCGTGACCTTCTCCATATCTTTGAAACGTTGGATTATGAAGTTGAACGGCGTATCCTCTGTTATCCTTTTAGTAGTGCTCGTAGCGATGTTTTCGGGCCCGGTTGCCCATGCGCAGAACTATAAAAGACGGGTTATCCAGTTATCGGGCATAATCCTCGGCGAGGACAGTGTAAGCGGCGTCCCGGGAGTTCACGTGTACGTACCAAAAGCAGGAAGGGGCACCACTTCAAACATTGTGGGTTTCTTTTCCATGCCCGTACTGGCGGGTGACAGCGTGGTGATCAGTTCAGTGGGATACCTTCGCCAGCACTACATCGTCCCGTCCAACCTGAATGAAGACTTTTTGACAATTGTCGTGGAGATGACCACCGACAACACGTACCTGAGAGAAGTAACGATTTTGCCTTTCCCTACCGAGGAGGTATTTAAGCAGGCGGTGCTGGCTTTGAATGTTCCGATGGATGACCGGATTGACCGGCGTAATCTGAATGCGGAATTGATGGCCCTGATGATGCGGACAACCCCCATGGATGGTAACCTGAATTACCGATACTACATGGAGCAGTACAACAATTCAATCATAGACAGGCAAGTAGGGCGCACGAATCCGTTCCTCAACCCGTTCAATTGGGCCCGCTTCTTCAGGGACCTCAAGCAGAACAGGAAATAGCTATCAGCGGGAACCGTTCCTGGGTCCCATATTCCGATCCAGTTCGCTATTAAGCCGCAGCAGTGCTTTGGATAGTTTGGCCGGGGCGAACCCGTAGCTGTTCTGAAACACTACAATCATCTTTGCAATGGAGGTAATTCTTTCCTGGATGGAGAGGGTGGGGGCCTTGCAGATGGAATTAGCTTCTTTTAGCATTTTTCGGTATTCCGGGTTAAAGAATGGAATTCTCAATCCCAGAAATGTAAGAGGACCTTTCATACGGATGGGTGTTTGGGGTTGGGCGGTGATCCGGTTAATGCCGGGAAAAATAAGAGGTGGAAAATTAATATCAAAGATGTTGGACAACCATTTCTGTGCACGAATACAAGCCCGTGCCGAAAAATAGGAGGGACACCATTAATGCGTTTATTCCCTTGCTGACGTATCGGTTCTTGAGGATCATGTAGTTGCCTTTTTAACTGATACAAAGATGCGACCAGTCGCCCGGGCCTGCATCAGGGAAAAAATGGAATTTTGAAAGATCAGGAGAATCAGAAACTATCAGGGATTCCCTGAGGAATGTGAAGGGGAGTGCCGAAATCCGCTTGATTTAAGGGGGGCTCCTTCAGAGGGAATCGGCAACCTCCACCGGGGTGTGTGAGGTGCCTGAAAATGAACCTGGTCGGGGTGAGATGATTCGAACATCCGACCTCCACGTCCCTAACGTGATGCGCTAACCGGGCTGCGCTACACCCCGAATTCTCTGACTTTGAAACAGAGGTGCAATTATACTGAAATCTTTGCTAAACGTTTGGTGGTGAATTTAACTTTGAGATGGAATAATTTGAATCTTGTGTACGTTTTGAACTGCATGCGCCCCATTTTCCTTTTGTTTTTTTTCTGCTGGATGTCTCCCGCCTTCAGTCAAATGAGTCCGGAAAAGCTGCTGGGTATTCAGGAGCGGTCCCGGTGGTCAAAGGCGGAGAAATCAATTCGGAAGGCACTGGCCAAGGACTCGCTGAATCCGGAGCCTGCCTACCTGCTAGCTTTGTATTATTTCCATCCCTCCTTCAGTACGTTCAACGTGGATTCGGCAAGTGCTTTTCAGCATCGGGCAGTGCGCCTCACCGGCTTCCATGACCGCGGAAGGAAACCTGTGCCGGATACGGTGTCGCTTCGGCGGCTGCGTGTGCGTATCGACAGTGCAGCGTTTGAACGGGCAAAAGAAGTTGATTCAGAAGAAGGCTACCAGTTTTTTCTGGATCGGTTTGGCCTTGCGGCACAACGGCCGGTCGCCATAGAACTCCGCGATGAAATGGCGTTCTTGAAAGCGCTGAAGGGTAACACCTCCGGGAGTTTCCAGGCTTTTATTACCCGGTACCCTGCTTCGCACCGAAGGCAGGAGGCCCAGGACCGGATGGACAAATTGCTCTACGAAGAAGAGACAAAGGACAGGCGACTTTCCGGGTATGTTCGGTTTTATGATACGTATCGGGATAGCCCGTTTCGGTCTCTCGCGGAGAAAAACATATTCGAGATAAGCACTGCATCGGGAGAACACCAAGCTTTTCAACGGTTCCTCGACCGCTATCCGCAAAGCAAGTGGTCGGGCAGGGCCCGAACCGTCCTGTTTGAAATGCTGCAGGCGGGGATCCTGTCCGAAGCACATGCCCCCTGGATGACGGACTCTCTGCGGCAGCAGGAAAAACTGAACGATTCATATTGGGTAGCCGTGCGGAAGGCAGGGCGGTACGGGTTTATCGATGAAAACGGGACAGAAATTGTTGCTCCGCGTTTTGAAAATATTCCCGAAGAGTACCGCTGTGGTGGAATCCGGGATCGGTTTCTGATCACATCGCAGGGTCTCCTTGCTCGAAACGGCTCCATTTTTTGGCCGGGGAATATTTCCGAATCCAGGGAGCTTGGGTTGGGATTTGTTCTTATCGCTTCCGATAGCGGCAGGGTGGTTGTTCACGAAGCGGGTTTTCGGGTTGGCCCGGATGGCCTGCAGGATGCGCTGATCATTGCCAACCGTTTTGTCGGACTGAAGAAAAATGGAAAGTGGGCGATCTTCAGCCTGGTGGGGAGGCCGCTACTTCCTTTCGGTTTTGATGAAGTTGCCACGCTGGACTCGCTGATCCAGCTTACTAAGAATCGAAAACGGATACTGACCACTCCGGGTCGTATCGGCCGCATCGCGGAGGGGAGCGATTTTCGAGAGGACTTTGTATTTGATGAAACGCGAAAATGGGGCGAACAGCACTATTGGGTTCGCAACGGCGTACTCGAGGGGGTGGTTGACGCAAACCTTAATTTTTTGATACCACTTGATCGGCAGTTGCTTCGGAAGACCTCCTTCGGGTTTCTGTCCACCAAATCGGATCGTATGTTTATCCGGGGAATCCGGCACCTTGAAGACATACCCTATCGGTCGGTCACCGAGCAGGCAGGCTGGATACGAATGAAGGACGCATCGAGTCGGAATTTTCTTTACGACAAGGGCTTTGGCTGGAAGAAGGAAGGCGACAGCGTTTGGTTCCAGGGGCAGATTGCTTTTTTGCAATCGGTAGACTCCGTGACTGCCTTTCTGCCTTCTGGTCAAAAGGTCTCTTTCGCCCGCGGGGCGACCTATCAACTCAAGGAGTACCGCGACGTAGCGGCCTGGATCATTCTTGAAGAAAAGAAAAGGAAATGGGTGGTAGATGCCGAATCCGGTGTCAGGCTATTTGGGGCTGAGTTTGACAACCTTGACCCGGTTTCCGGCTCCGTATTTATTCTCACACGCGGTAACAAGAGAGGCCTGATGCAGGATAATGGAAAGGTGTTGCTCCCGCTCGAGTATGATGCCATCGTGCCCGCGGAGGACGATTCTTATTCGCTCCTCAAAGAGAAAAAGTTTGGCTGGTACGATGCCAGGAGTAATGTGCTGATCAAGCCGATCTATGACAGGAATGTAAGGCCCTACAACAAAACATTCCGACTGGCATACAAAGAGGGGGGGTACGGGTTCATTCATCCGGACGGCAAGTTGGTTGGAAACTATTCGTGGGAAGACGTTCAGTATTGGAATGATTCGGTTGCCTGGGTAAAGAAGAGCGGCCAGTGGCAATTGGTTGAGATTCAAACGCAGCGAACGAAACTCGATCGAATCAGAAAGTTCACGCACATCAGCGATTCTCCGCTGGAAAAAATTACCCTCGTCCAGCAGGATCATGCCTACGGAGTGATCAGCAGCACACGCGGTGTAGTGGTGCCTATTCAGTACACCGATGTTTTGAACCTGGGATCAAAGGAAGTCCCTCTGTACTTCACAGAGCGTCACATTGCCGAGGCAGGAATCTCCGTGGTGGTTTATTTTGACCGGCACGGCAAGGTCGTTCGAACCCAGGCTATGGAGACGGATGAATTTGAGAAAATAGCTTGCGGCAATTAAAGGTCCGTCAAAAGTTCATCCCCGGCGCTGTATCAACCAACAACAATCCTTAGATTTGCCCCTTAAATTGACATCATGAAGCGACATGCATTGATTGGTATTTTGTTCATCTCTTCTTTCTTGCTAAAGGCGCAGACAGGACCGAAACTGGTGGTAGGAATAGTGGTAGATCAAATGCGGCAGGAATATGTTTATCGATACGAAAAGAAGCTGGGCCCTGGCGGATTCAAGCGGCTCATGGGCGACGGATTCGTATTGAAAAACGCGCATTACAGTTATGTCCCCACCTACACCGGCCCGGGTCATGCATCCATCTATACCGGGGCAACCCCTTCCACGCATGGTATTATTGGGAACGATTGGTATGACCGCACCACCAAAGCCGTTGTAAATTGCGTCTCCGACCCGGATCAAAAAGCAGTTGGGACCGAATCGTCCAAAGGCGCAGTGTCTCCCATGCGGATGTTGTCAACCACGATTACCGATGAACTGGAGTTGGCAACGCAGAAGCGTTCGGTAGTTATTGGGTTGTCGTTGAAAGATCGCGGCGCCGTGCTCCCCGCCGGCCACCTGGCGGATGGGGCGTATTGGTTTGATGGAGCAAGCGGGAAATTCATCAGCAGCACGTTTTATAAGCCGGGGCTTCCGACGTGGCTTGAAAAATTCAACGCCCTCAAGCGGCCGGACTACTACCTCAATCAGGAGTGGAAGACTTTACTTCCAATGGAACAATACGAGGAGAGCGGGCCAGATGACTCACCGTACGAGACCAGGCTCAAGGGAAAGGATGAAAAGCCCGTATTTCCCTACAAGCTGCAGGAACTGCGAAAGCTATATCCGGGCTTTGAGCTGATCACCTCCACCCCGTTTGGCTCTGATTTGATAACTGAAGCTGCCATGGCAGCTATCGATGGGGAGGAATTGGGAAAAGATAACGTCACTGATTTTCTGGCGATTTCTTATTCCAGTCCTGATATTATCGGCCATGGCATGGGGCCTAATTCCGTGGAGGTGGAGGATACATACCTGAGGCTGGACAAAAACATTGAGTCGTTGCTGCTCGATCTTGACAAGAAGATTGGAGTTGGTCAGTACGTGGTATTCCTTACCTCGGATCACGGTGTTGCGGATGCTCCCATGTATCTGAAGGACAATAAAATACCTGCTGGAATATTCAGTTCCTCCAAGGCAGAAGCAGGACTTACCGAGTTCCTAAAACCTCATTTCGGCGACAAGAAGATTGTTGAGCGGATGATTAACGACCAGATCTTTCTCAACCAGGAGGCGTTCACCGGCGACCTAAAAAGTGCAGGAGTAGACTTGCTGGTGGCAACCGAGTTGATTTCCCAATATATGCTTTCACTCAACGGGGTGGCCAACGTATTTGCAGCCGGTACCATGCGGTCGGCCGATTTTGGAGAGGGCGGAATGAAGGGAAATCTGGTCCGCGGGTACAACCACAAGCGGTCGGGAGATATTCTTTACGTGCTGGAACCGCATTGGATCGGATGGGCCGGGATTACGGGTACCACGCATGGATCCGGTTATACCTATGATACGCACGTGCCCGTCATCTTTTACGGTTGGGGAATAAATAAGGGGAGTTCCGTGCAGTACTATCGCGTCACGGATATTGCACCGACGCTTTCTGTTCTGCTGAAGATTAAGTTTCCCAGCGGAAGCACCGGCCAACCTATCGGCGAAGCGTTGAAAGAGTAGGTTATCCGATAACGCCGAGTACGTTCAGGACGACCAGCGCAATAATCACCGGGCAAACGAACCGGATAAAGAATTTCCAGGTACCGGCCAGCATGGTGGTTTTGAAGTACGGTGATCCAATATTGATTTCATCGATGACTTTGTTGGTGTCAATAACCCACCCGCTGTACAGGCACGTAGTTAGTACTACGATGAGCATGGACACTGTGCCAAAGACATGATCCACAATATTTAATACGCCCGTTTGTCCAAACAGGGAAACCGTACTGAGGGCTTCTGAACTTCCGTTGGACAGCGCGGAAGGCAGGCCGACTACAAAAGCAAGGATGCCCACCGTCCACGTAGCTTTCTTCCGGTTCCATTTTTTTTCGTCGATGAGCCAGGAGCCGACGACTTCGACCATGGATATCGTAGACGTGATGGCTGCGAAGAACAACAGCAGGAAAAACAGGCCTCCGATGAGATTGCCAAATGGCATTCTTGGAAAAATGTTGGCCAACACCTCGAACACCAACGTTGGGCCTGTCGCCGGATCCTGGTTGAACGCGAAGACGGCAGGAAAGACCATGAGTCCTCCCAGCAACGCGATGGACGTATCCATGACACCCACCCAGATACTGCTTTCGGGAATACTCTGGTTCTTCGGGAGATACGAGCCATATGTGATCATGATTCCCCAGCCTACACCCAACGAGAAGAAAGCCTGCGTAAGGGCCTGAAGAATCATCATGCCGTTGAGTTTGGAAAAATCAGGGATCAGGTAATATTCGACGCCCCGCTGGGAACCTTCCAGCGTGAGGCTTCGGATAATAAGTACAATAAAAAGGACGAACAGCGCGGGCATCATGATCTTGGTGGCCTTTTCAATACCGCCCGAAACTCCTCCAAGAACAATGGCAATGGTGCAGAGCATCGCCAGTCCAAAGAGCGGAATGACATAGGAAGGCGTCGCTATGAACTCTTTGAAGGGAATGGGTGCGTTGACCAGGGAGGTACCCATATACCCGATCGTCCAACCGGCGATGACGGTGTAGTAACTAAGCACGAAAAAACTCACCAAGACAGCCAGCACACCCCCAAGCAATACCCAGAAGGGGTTGCCACCGGTAGACTGAAAGGCACCAATGGCATTTTTGCCTGTCATTCTTCCCAGGGCCATTTCATTCATCAGCACCGGAACGGCAACCAGCACAATGCACACCAGGTACACGATCACAAAGGCTGCTCCCCCGTTTTGACCGGTTAGGTAAGGGAAACGCCAGATGTTTCCGAGCCCCACGGCAGAGCCCGCCGCAGCCATAACAAAACCAAATTTTGATCCCCACTGACCTCTGTTCTCTGACATAAGCGTATTTTTTTATGGCGGGAAAGATTGAGAAATAATACGGTAATCAAAAATGATTTATTGCAACGGCACGGAGAGGTGGTGGTTTCAAAACCGCTATATTGAAAATTCATTCTAACGGCGGTTTCTTGAGCGATACACGATTTAAGCCCGTCATGGGTTTATGGGACGGGACGATGATTGTGGCAGGATCCATGATCGGATCTGCGATTTTTATAGTCAGTGCCGACGTGGCGCGCAATGTTGGAAGCGCTGGTTGGCTGATTGCAGTCTGGGTGATCACCGGGTTCATGACAGTAACGGCGGCAGTCAGCTACGGTGAATTGAGCGGCATGTTCCCCAAAGCCGGCGGACAATACGTCTATCTACGCGAGTCCTACAACCCGCTCGTTGCCTTTCTCTATGGATGGAGCCTCTTCGCAGTCATCCAGACCGGAACGATTGCTGCAGTAGGAGTGGGTTTTTCCAAATTCATGTCGTACCTCGTTCCGGGTGTTGCTGAGGACCTCGTGCTGATAGAGATAGGGTCTTATGCCATTTCCCCAGGGCAAGTCATGTCCATTGTTATCATCGTCTTTCTCACGTATGTAAATACGCGCGGCGTCGATGGCGGAAAGCTCATACAGAATACATTCACCCTCGCAAAAATTCTCTCCCTGTTCGGACTCATCCTGCTCGGTTGGATTATGATGAAAGAGGAGGTCTGGAAGGCGAACTGGACCGATGCCTGGAGCATGAAACACCTTTCCCTGGATGGAGGCATCGGTTCATACACAACCGTTGCTGCTCTCGGGGCGATAGCGGCGGCGATGGTAGGATCTATTTTCAGCAGCGACTGCTGGAACAGCGTGACCTTCATTGGCGGTGAGATGAAGAACCCGCAGCGCAACATCGGCCTCAGCCTGTTTCTGGGTACCGCCATCGTAACGGTCATTTACGTAGCTGCCAACCTGATGTTTCTGTCCGTTCTGCCGCTTAAAGACATAGCTTTCGCTGACAAGGATCGCGTAGCAGTTGCCGCCTCGCACGTTATTATGGGCGACATCGGATCGATCATCATTTCGGTCATGCTGATGGTGTCAGCTTTTGGATGCTGCAACGGCCTGATTCTTTCGGGTGCCCGCGTCTACTACACGATGGCCAACGACGGGGTCTTCTTTAGAAAGGCGGGGGAGCTGAATCGATTCACTGTTCCTGAGAGTGCGCTGTGGGTTCAGTGCGGCCTGGCCTCTTTGTGGTGCCTGAGTGGAAAGTATGGCGAACTGCTGGACATGGTTTCGTTTGTTGTTGTGCTGTTCTATGTGCTTACGATCGCCGGAATTTTTGTATTACGGAAGCAACGCCCCGATATCTTCCGGCCGTATCGTGCGTTTGGATATCCGGTGCTGCCCTTGATCTACATGGGCATGGGTATTACTTTTTGCGCATTGCTTATTATTTACAAACCGCGTTTCACCTGGCCCGGTCTCATCATCGCCTTGCTGGGTATACCGATTTACTTCCTGGCGATCCGAAGAAAAAAGAAGGAGTAGGTTAGTGCACTTGGGAGGCCACCACCTTCAGTCCCTCGGCGAATGTATGGGGCGTGAATCCGAGCTCACGAATCGCTTTATCGATGATGAAACCTGTTCGAGGGGGTCGTACCGCTGGCTGTCTGAACTGGGTGGAGTCGGTTTTTGTGATGAGGGACTTATCCAAATCAAAAAAATCTGCCGTCTGAATGGCTATGTCGTACGGTGTCATCATATCAGATCCGCTGATGTGAAAGATTCCAACAGCTTTCTTCGTTGCCGCCAGCATGCAGCCCATGGCAAGGTCTTCGGCGAGGGTGGGGGTACGCCATTGGTCATCCACTACACGGATGGCTTTCCCTTCTTCCAGGCTTTTCTTCACCCACAGGACAATGTTGGAACGTGTCTGGTCCTGGGAGACACCGTATACAAGAACCGTCCGGATGACCGTCCACGAAAGATTACTCTTTGTGACGATTTCCTCGGCAGCCAGTTTGCTGGCCCCGTAATGGCTGAGCGGATTGGGCACGGCCGATTCATCCAGCGGCCCATGGGTCCCGTCAAAAACAAAATCTGTTGACAGCTGGATAAAATGAGCCCCCACATCCCGACACGCATCCACCAAAAATCCGACAGCCGTCACATTATTTTTCCAGCAGCCGTCCCGATCTGTTTCGCATGCATCGACCTGCGTCATCGCGGCGGTGTTGATTACGACGTCAGGCCGGGTGGTTCCAATAACTTTGTTCACAGCGGCTGCATCGGAAATGTCCAGCTGGAAATACTCGCCATTTTTCAACGGCACAGTCAAGGGTCCCTTGGCAGTTGCCATAGTCCTCACGGTCGGGTCACGGTCGAGCAGCAGGGTGAGTTTTTGGCCCAGCAAGCCGTTCGCGCCCGTGACGAGTATTGTTGTCAATTTTTCTTTTCAGGAAAAACGTAGCCGTAATCCTTGGCGATCTTCTTCCGGGAGACTTCTTCCACGGTCACCTTCATCCGGATGTCTTCCATGGGGCGGTTGGCCGGACCTGTTGGTACAGCAGCAATCTTGTCGATCACATCCAGTCCCTTAATCACTTTACCGAATACCGTATACTCTCCATCAAGGTGTGGGGCTCCTCCCACCGAGGTATATGCTTTAGTTTTTTGATCCGACACGGTATTGATGATGGGCAATCCCGTTGCCCGCTCCACCCGGGGAGCAAGTTCGAACAGCCTCTTTTGGTAGGCAGGCATATCTCCTGAATAGTACAACTGGTTGAGCGAATCCAGCAGCGGTTTGTTGGCTGGATCTTCAAACATCTTCCGCAGGCCCGTCATTAACTGCATTTGGTTGAAGCCAAGGTTCTCGATTTCAGCCGGCGACAACACCGTCCCCTGGACGACATAAAACTGGCTGCCGCTGGAAGCTTTCGTGGGATTCACATTGTCAGGCGTGCGTGCAGCAGCCAGCGCCCCTTTTTCATGGATGAACGTGGGAATGATTTCTGCGTCAACGGTGTATCCTGGGCCGCCCTGTCCAAGGTTCTGACCGGCCACGGCTTTCTTCGATTCCGGATCGCCGCCCTGGATCATGAAGCCCTGCATCACCCGGTGGAAGATCAGGCTGTCGTAGAAATGCTCTTTGGCCAGCTTGATAAAATTGGCCTTGTGTTTTGGTGTTTCATCGTATAGGATCGCCACCATATCGCCGTGGCTAGTCTTGATAGTAACGACAAAATCTTTCTTTGAATCCTGCGCGCAGCTGCTCATCAGGATGATAAATACAAAATAAGCGGTAATCGTCTTTTTCATGTTCTTTTTTAATTAAAGGAATCGCCAAAAATAGAATCTCTCTGCTTAAGAAAAAATTTAGTTCATAGCTTTTGCCAGTTGCAGCGACGTGTCGAGGAAAATCATCTTGGCGCTGCCGTTCCGCTCTAGGTGGAAAGACGCTTCGGTCAGCAGGGCATAGCCGCGTTCAATCGCGGCAGCTGGAATGGCCTTGCTGAAATCGTGAACAAACTTATCCTCACCGTTCCGGCTCCGGAGCAGCCCACTGGCATCGGAGGAAGCAAGGAGGGTTTCGCGAAGCAGACCGAGGGTACTTATCAACAGCGCCTGCTGCTGGAGTCGGTCCATCTGGTGAAACGCATCAGCGAGCGAAATAAGCTGCGCGACGTCCTGTTTGTAGCAGGCGCGCATCCAGTCGGCCATCTGCTGATGGTGGTCTTCCTCCTCTTCTGCATCAAGCAAGGCAAGTGCAAGTCGAACGCTTCCACCGGCCTCTGTCACAATCTGTTTTCTGCGTGCCTCGGGCAGCCCCTCCTGGCTTTGCAGAAATTGGTCGAGGTCTTCGTCGGCAAGCATGGGCAGGGTAACCTGCTGTGTTCTTGAAAGCATGGTGGGAAGGAGCCGTTCCGGATTGTTCGAAACAAGAATAAAGAATGTGTTAACAGGCGGTTCTTCAAGGATTTTCAGGATTCCGTTGGCAGCGGAAGGGTGCATGGATTCCGGCTGCCAGATGATCATCACCTTGACGGGACTTTCGAATGGTTTGAGCGAGAGGGACTTGATAATTTCCCTGCTCTCTTCTTTCGAAATGATGGCCTGCTTGTCTTCCCCGCCGTACGATGTTGTCCAGTCGTTGAAATTCCCAAAGGGCTGTGCGACCAGAAAGCTTCGCCAACTTTTCATAATGTCGGCCCGGAACCGATCATGGTCCTTGTCGCCCTTTACATTGCTGACCGGGAAAACAAAATGGGTATCCGGATGAATATACCTCAGGTTCTTGGTACAGGCAGGGCACTCCCCGCAACTGTCTTTATCCGTGCGATTGGCACAATGAAGGTAGGTCGTGAAGGCCAGCGCCATGGGCAGGTTCAAGGTGCCCTCCCGGCCGATAAACAACTGGGCATGTGCAATCTTGCCGCCCCGAACGGAACGAATGAGTCGTTCTTTTGTTTCAGCCAATCCCGGGATGCCAGAGAACCTCATAATTTTTTCTCCCAGACCCGCTCGGCGGCTGAGCGCTCAAAAATGGTTGACAAAATTTTCTTGTCGGTTTCGGTAAGGGTGAGGTTGCGTCGCTGCATAACGCGCTCCGCTGTCTGAAAAACTTTCTGTAGCTGGAAGGTTGAAAATCCGGCAGCACCTCCCCATGAAAAGGAAGGGATGAAATTTCTCGGAAAGCCGTCGCCAAAAATATTGGCAGACACGCCGACCACGGTGCCCGTGTTGAACATGGTATTGATTCCGCATTTGCTGTGGTCGCCCATCATCAATCCGCAGAACATAAGCCCCGTATCCAGAAAGCCCTTCTTGCGGTAGTTCCAGATTTTTACGGATTCGTAATTGTTCTTCAGGTTGGAATTATTGGTGTCGGCGCCGAGGTTGCACCACTCGCCAATGACCGAATTGCCGAGGAACCCGTCGTGTGCTTTGTTGCTGCGGGCAAAGAAGACCACGTTGTTAATTTCACCACCCACTTTGCACTGCGGTCCTACCGTGGTATCGCCGCGAATCTTCGCACCCATGTTGACCACAGAATCTTCTCCCAAAGAGAAAGGTCCTCGAATCACAGCGCCCTCCTGCACCTCGGAGTTTTTGCCGAGGTAAATGGGGCCACCGGTTGCGTTCAATACGCAGGCGTGAAGTTTTACCCCTTCTTCAAGAAAAATATTCTCCGGAGCATACACGGTAGTGTGGGGATCTGTAATAGCCGATGATTTTCTTCCTTGAGTCAATAGGTTGAAATCGTTGCGTAGTTGTTCGGCATTCAGTTGAAAAATCTTCCAAACGTTGTTTATGAGGGTTACATCCCCTTCGTATTCGGATTGTCCTTTTGCTGGCGGGTTGAGGGGATCACTGCTGCGGGAAGCCAACAAGGTCTTGTCTTTGACCAGGGATTGACCAGGCTCCAGCTTTTGTACGGCGCTGAGGAGGGATGCATCAGGACACAAGGCGCCATGTATGAAGAGGTTGTCGGAAGCCGGGCTGGAAGGAAACTTTTCAGCGAGGTAGTCCTCGGTAGCGAAGTAAACCGGTTGTCCGGTTAGCCGCTCCCATTTTTCCTGGATGGTATGAATGCCTACACGGATCGAACCAACCGGTCGGGTGAGCGTGAAAGGCATCAGGTCGATCCGGGTTGCCGGGTCATCAAAAAGGACCAAGTTCATGATGCTAAAATATGTTTTTGACCCCTTAAAAATGGGGCAGTCAAAAGAAAAGGTCTCCGCAGAGACCTTTCGTTATTACTAAAGGGATAATTCCCCCTTGAAATCAATCCTTTTTGTACTTCTTCTGAAACTTCTCCACGCGGCCGGCCGCATCGAGGAACATCTTTTTGCCAGTAAAGAAAGGGTGTGACGCCGAGCTCACTTCCACCTTAATTACCGGGTACTCCTTCCCATCCGTCCAGGTAGTGGTTTCCTTGGTTTTTAGCGTAGAACGGCTCAAAAACTTGAAATCGCTGGAGGTATCCCAGAAAACAACTTCCTGGTAATCGGGGTGAATATCTTTCTTCATAACCTGTTCTTTTTTAAAGGACTGCAAAGATAGATACCTTGGAGGTAATTCCAAGGGGGCGATTGGTAAAAACCGCCCGGGATCGTATTTTTGACCCTTGCAGCGCGAACCAGCCCACAGGCTGGTATTTTTTATGGCTTCGGATGGGAAAGAAGATGTGGTTTTTCAGGGTATCCGTATTTTTAATGAATTGATCTACGTTTCATGATCATGATGATGAGAATAACCACCCTCGGGTCGTGAGACGAATCCTCTTAGGCATTTGCCTCGGCGTTGGCGCTACGGCCTCTGGCCAGAGTACCAATGCACCGCTCAATGCCGACTACTATCATTGGATTGATCGCTATGAAGTAAAATCGGGCACACTCGTTCCTGAATTATTTACTGCTGTAAAACCTTACAAGCGGTCCGCGATCGTTGCCATGGTAGATTCCCTGCAGGCGCGGGGGAACATCTTCAGTTCTTCATCGGACCAATACAACCTTGAGTACCTCCGCAATGACAGTTGGGAGTGGTCGCGGGCAGAATCGAGCGACAGCCGCCGGTCCTGGAAATCGCTGTACAAAAAGAAGTCGGACTTCTATGCAGTCGATGAACCTGCCTTTGATCTCCATGTTAATCCGGTACTCTATGTAGGAATAGGAAATGATTCACGGCGAAATGAATCACTGTATATCAATACCCGGGGAGTTGAAGTTCGTGGCATGGTCGACAAGAAGATTGGATTTTATACTTTTCTGTCAGAGAATCAGACGCGGCTGCCGTTGTACGCCGCGGAATTTGGAAGTCTCTATGGGTATAGCATCATCCCCAACCAGGGATTCTGGAAACCCTTCAAGGGATCCGGCATTGACTTCTTTGAGGCACGCGCCTACATCGATTTCAATATTTCAAAACACATTTGGGTTCAATTCGGCCACGACCGAACATTTATCGGAAACGGTTACCGGTCGCTGATTTTTTCTGACGTTGCTCCGCCCAGTCAGTTCCTGCGGGCCAATGTAAAAGTGTGGAAACTGAACTATCTCTTTCAGTTGAGCCGCATGACTGCCAACAACAACAGCCCCGTGGGAGCCAGTCGTTATCCAGACAAATACATGGCGTTTCACCACCTGAGTGTGAACATCGGGAAGAAATTTAACCTGGGGTTCTTCGAGTCGGTCATGTTCTCACCGCAAGACTCTATCAACGGCGGTGTCTTTGAACTGAGTTACCTCAATCCTGTCATATTTTACCGCGCCATCGAGCAGCAGAACGGAAGCGCCGACAATGTTATTCTTGGTTTTGACTGGAAGTGGCTGGTGCGTAAAGGCTTTTCGTTCTATGGTCAATTCGTACTTGACGAATTTGTGCTCAGCAATATCACTTCAGGAAACGGATGGTGGGGAAACAAGTATGGGCTCCAGGGTGGAATCAAATACATCGATGTGGCCGGCGTGCAGAATCTGGACCTTCAGGTGGAGGGAAATATGGTTAGGCCCTACACGTATTCCCATGCCAGTTCGTTTACCAGCTATGCTCATTTCTTGCAACCGCTGGGGCATCCGCTGGGGGCCAATTTTTACGAAGTGGCGGCTATCATTCGCTATCAGCCCATGCCACGCTTGAATATGACACTCAAGGCATCCTACGCGCGGAGCGGCCGGGATGGTGCCGTGGGAACACTGCCGCTGGTTGACTGGGGAGGAGATATCAACAAGAGCTACGTTCTCCGGGGGCAGGAGTACGGCAATACGCTCACCCAGGGGACTGTCAACAAGATTATCTATCAAGACCTGGCCGTCTCTTACATGTTCAGGCACAATCTGTTTTTGGATGTGAGGCAAACGTTTCGAAACAGCAAGAGCATGGACCCGGCTTTTGACAACAACACCTCCTTAACTTCTGTAGCTTTGCGCTGGAACATAGCGGCGCGCAACTACGATTTCTAAAGCCCCGATGAAGATTTTCTTTCGAATCCTCACTCATGCCAACCGATTGCGGATACGTCTCCCGTTGTTCTTTCTCTATTCTATGCTGGGGGTCGTCTTCGGCGCCTTCAACATTGTACTGGTCATCCCCATGTTGAATGTGTTGTTTAACAAGTCAATGGCGGTCGTTGTCGTTCCCCCCATGCCGGATTTCGGGTTCTCCACCGACTATGTGATAGGTGTTTTCAGTCATTATTTCCTCGGAATCGTCGATGGCTACGGCAAGTTGAATGCACTCTTGTTTGTGTGCGCGTTGATCGTCGGGTGCGTGGTGTTTGCAAACCTCTTCCGGTATCTGGAACGGGTGATTGCCACGAAGATCCGGGTAGACCTCGTGCAGAACATCCGGCTGGAGATCTTTCGCAAAGTTTCTCTGCTCCACATCGGGTTTTTTAACAGCGAGCGAAAGGGAGATTTGATTTCACGGTTCACCAACGATGTGTACGAAGTGGAGAACGCCGTTATGAGCAGCCTGAAAGCGGTGTTGAAAGAACCATTGACGATTGTCGTTTACTTTTTCGTACTCTTTACGATTTCCCCCAAACTCACTTTCTTTACACTCCTCGTCCTTCCCATCACGGGCGGCGTTCTCGCCGAGATCATCAAGCGGCTGAAGAAGCAGGCTACAGCCAGCCAGGAATCCTTAGGACGTATTGTCAACATCCTGGACGAAGCCTTCAGCGGAATGCGTGTCGTGAAGGCATTCAACGCCCGTCATTTTATCATTCGCAAGATAGAGGAGGAAAGCAGTTATTACCGGCGGGTAAACAAGTCCATGTCGTACAAGAACGAACTGGCATCGCCCATTTCCGAAATCCTGGGCGTCATCATTATCGCCGGAATCATCTTTTTCGGGGGCAACATGGTCCTGTCGGAAGAATCTGCCCTGAAGCCCGAGGTGTTTATAGGTTTCTTGGCCGTTTTTTCGATGATCATTCAGCCGGCGAAGAATTTCTCCAACGGGATCACCTCCCTCCAGCGGGGGACAGCTTCTGCCAAACGCATTTTCGACATCATGGATGTGGAGCCCGCCATAAAGGATAAGCCGAATGCGGAAGTGCTGAAGGATTTCACCCAATCCATTGAATTCCGGAACGTATCCTTTGCCTATGAGACGGATGATGTGTTGAAGAACATTAACCTGAAAATTGCCAAGGGAAAGACTGTCGCGCTGGTGGGGCCGTCGGGAGGCGGCAAATCGACCCTGGCCGACCTCGTTCCCCGGTTTTATGATCCGGTTGAGGGAGAGGTGTGCATCGACGGCAAGTCCCTGACGGAATACAATATTGAATCGCTGCGGAAACAGATGGGTGTTGTCACCCAGGAATCCATCCTCTTTAACGACACCATCTTCAACAACATCGCCTTCGGCATGGCGGGGGTAAAGGAGGAGGCAGTCATCGAGGCGGCCCGAATCGCCAATGCGCACGATTTCATCATGCAGACAGAGCTCGGCTATCAAACGTTTATTGGTGAGAGAGGGTCCAAGCTGTCGGGGGGCCAGCGGCAGCGCCTGAGTATCGCCCGGGCGGTGCTGAAAAATCCGCCCATCCTGATCCTCGATGAGGCTACTTCTGCCCTTGATTCAGAGTCCGAAAAGCTCGTCCAGGAGGCGTTGTTCAATCTGATGAAGAACCGGACATCGTTGATTATTGCCCACCGCCTGAGCACCATCCAGCACGCAGATGAGATCGCGGTAGTACAAGATGGCCGGATCGAAGAACGAGGAACCCACCAGGAATTGCTTTCCAGACAGGGATTATATTGGAAACTTAGCACGATACAGAAAGCATGAGCGGGCTATCCCGCGGGAGGATTACCGATTTAAAGGAATTCCATTATGTTTACATCAATGTTGTAGAATGAATATAAGAAGACTGATTCTCTACGTTGTGTTTGTTGCATATCAGGCAGGGGCCTTTATGTTCACCTATATGGTGGATGGACATCTTGATTTGCTAGGCCTGCTCAAGTTCATCCCCTGGTTCAAATACATCTCTTTTTTGGGCATGGTGCTGATCCTGGTTGACATCATCTGGTTTATTGCGGAGCAGCGGGCCAACAAGCGGGAACGGAACACGCTGAAGGAAGCTAACGAAGAATTGAAGGCGAAGCTTTCGCAAATTAAAAACAATCCCGGTTCTACACCGGTGTGATGGTATGAGTGACCTTTCCATCATCACCAAAGAACTGCAGGAAGCTTCCGATGTGTTGTCGGCGTTTCTGAAAAACACCTCCTCGCTGGCGAAAATAGAAGCCGCCGCTTCGGCCATGGCATCTGCTGTGGGTGCCGGAGGGAAAATCATTTCCTGCGGCAACGGCGGTTCCCATTGCGATGCGATGCACTTCGCAGAGGAACTCACTGGGAAATACCGCGAGGCGCGGAAAGCTATTCCGGCACTCTGTATTTCCGACCCCTCGCATATTTCCTGCGTGGGCAATGACTACGGGTACGAATTCATTTTTTCACGGTACCTGGAGGCACTAGGAAACAAAGGGGACGTTCTTTTGGCCATCAGCACCAGCGGGCAATCCAAAAATGTGCTGCAGGCAGCCACGACGGCAAAGGAGAAAGGGATGACCGTGGTAGCGCTGACCGGAAAAGAGGGAGGTGCCTTGGGGTCCCTTGCCGACATCGAGATCCGGGTTCCGCATCACGGATATGCCGACCGCATTCAGGAGATCCACATCAAGATCATCCACATCCTCATCCTGCTTATCGAAAAGCGGCTGGCCTGATTCTGGCTTTAGTTCACTTCTTCATCTTGTGCATTCATTCTTGCGTGGTTTTGGACCAGATCACTTGGTGACAGTAGTCAGGAAATCCTTACAAAATTTGCACACATTCCCTTCCGGTTGATTGAAAACGGCCTCACTGATTCCGGTGGTTGGATTTCGAAAATCCGTTTTTCAATTTTAGCAGGTTGTGGTTGCAAAAACTTACGGAAGCGCAGTCTTTGGCGTTGACGCCCGCACAATTACCGTCGAGGTAAATGTGACCGGGGGACACGGGTTTTATATCAGCGGGCTTCCCGATAATGCCGTTAAGGAAAGTGCGCACCGCGTGGAGTCGGCCATGAAGACTGCATTTTATTTCATGCCCCGAAACAAAGTGGTCGTGAACCTGGCTCCCGCCGATATTCGCAAAGAAGGGTCAGCCTACGACTTGCCGATTGCCATCAGTGTGCTCGAGGCCTCCGGCCAGATGGCCGGCACGATGCTTGACCAGTACGTCATCATGGGAGAGCTTGCGCTGGACGGCGCCCTTCGTCCCATCAAAGGCGTTCTCCCGATTGCCATACAGTCAGGCCGTGAGAAGTTCAAAGGGTTCGTCCTCCCTCGCGCCAATGCAAAAGAGGCATCGATCGTCGACAACCTGGAAGTGATCGGCGTGGATTCGCTGCGGGAGGCGATCGATTTTTTTGAAGGCAAGAAGATCATTCAGCCCCTGGTGTTTGACAGCCGCGAAGTCTTTGAACAAAAGTGCAACCACTACGACGCTGATTTCAGGGATGTCCAAGGTCAGGAAAATATCAAACGGGCGCTGGAGATTGCGGCAGCAGGAGGGCATAACGTCATCATGATCGGTCCGCCCGGTGCCGGCAAGACCATGCTTGCCAAGCGGTTGCCCACCATCCTGCCGTCGCTTACGCTGAACGAAGCGCTGGAAACGACCAAGATTCATTCGGTCGCCGGAAAAATCGGGAAGGATGCTTCCCTGATTACCGTGCGCCCGTTCCGTTCGCCTCATCATACGATTTCCGATGTAGCCTTGGTGGGCGGTGGTGGCAATCCACAGCCGGGCGAGATTTCCTTGTCACATAACGGCGTGTTGTTCCTCGACGAGTTGCCTGAATTCAAGCGGTCGGTCCTGGAAGTAATGCGGCAGCCCATGGAAGAGCGGCGCGTGACCATTTCACGGGCCAAAGTCTCTATCGACTTTCCGGCCAACTTCATGTTGGTGGCCAGCATGAATCCATGTCCGTGCGGGTATTACAATCATCCGGAGAAGGAGTGTGTTTGCGGTCCAGGGGTGGTGCAGCGCTACCTGAGCAGGATCAGCGGTCCGCTCCTCGACCGGATCGACCTTCATGTGGAGGTGGTGCCGGTAAGTTTTGACGAGATGACGTCACAGCGCCGGGCAGAATCCAGCGATGCGATCCGTGAACGTGTGGTGAAAGCACGGGAGATACAGAGCGAACGATTTAAGGAACAGAGAAGCATTTTCTGCAATGCGATGATGCCGTCGCAGGTGGTCAAGGAGATTTGTGTGGTGGGCGAAGCCGGAATCAGTTTGCTGAAGACCGCCATGGAGCGCCTTGGATTATCGGCCCGGGCCTACGACCGTATTTTGAAAGTATCGCGTACGATTGCTGACCTTGCGGGAACGAAGGAAATACGGGTAGAGCATTTGGCAGAGGCCATTCAATACAGGAGTCTGGATCGGGATGGCTGGGCGGGATAGATTTTGTAAATTGTGATTCGGTTAGATCATGCTTATTCCTAATCAACTTATTGAATCACGGGTCAAGTCCCTAAGGATCCGTTAACACCGTAAAAACGCACGTATCGAACCTGTTCGGCAAGCTAGCTTGGAGCGGTCCGCCGTACGCAGGCTATCGAGCAGGCAAAAAAATTACGCCTGATTCCCTGATACTTTCAGGTGAGTTTTGGCTCTTTTCCGCAGAATCATTCCTTCGGGTGATGGAAAGTTGGCCTGTTTAGATTTGCTTTGAAACAAAAATAAGATGCAATGCGAAGAAGTGTATTCACCTACGGCCTGACTGCCGGATCGATCGTTGCCTCCATGATGTTGGTAACCATGCCCATGTACCTTAACGGAACGTTGGACTTCGCCAACGGGGAACTGATCGGGTACACGACGATGGTCGTTGCGTTGTCCATGGTGTTCTTTGGCGTCAAGTCATACCGTGACCGACACCAGGAAGGGAAAATTTCATTTGGCCAGGCGGCCAAGGTAGGAATACTGATCACGGCGGTAGCGGCGGTGATGTATGGCCTTGCCTGGGAGGTTTGCTATAGCCGGATCGGACCGGAGTTCACCAACGAAATAACGGTACGCTATTTTGAGAAAATGGAAAAGGAGGGGGTTGCCGGCCCTGAGTTGGAAAAGGCGAAGGAAGAATGGGCTTCGTTTTCTGAAATGTACAAGAACCCGGTCATCCGTTTTGGAGTGACCCTGACAGAGATACTCCCTGTAGGAATCATCATCACTCTGCTCAGCGCCGCGCTGCTGCGTAAAAAGGAGTTCCTGCCGGAAAGCGGCGAGGCACCAGGCGAAAAACAATCCACCTAAATACATAAATCATGAAACGTGTAACAGGCATCGGCGGTATCTTCTTCAAAACAGAGGACCCCAAGAAAATTAAGGAGTGGTACGGCAAGCACCTGGGGTTTGACGTAACGGAATGGGGCTGCTCGTTCCTTTGGCGGGAACTGGAAAATCCATCAGCGACCGCACCGGCCCGTACTGAATGGAGCCCGTTCGAAAAGAACACCACGTATTTTCAGCCCAGCGAAAAGCCGTACATGTTCAACTACCGGGTGGAAAACCTGGTGGAGCTACTGAAAGTGCTCAAAGAGGAGGGGGTAACCATCGTAGGCAAGATGGAGGAATTTCCTTACGGGAAGTTTGGATGGATCATGGATCCGGAGGGCAACAAGATTGAATTGTGGGAGCCGATTGACGGTGGGTTCTGATCAGCCCAACCACTGGAGCACGAGGTAGCCTATGATGACAGCCAGCAGGAGGATGGCAACCCAACGCGTTACCCCGAAAGACCTCGAGAACTCATAGCTGCAGATCGGGCACACCGCGCTTTCTGAATCAATATCCATGGCGCACGAAGGGCACTCCTTCTTTTTCATGGGCGCTATTTCTTCTTGATTTTCTCAAGCCCTGCCGGCGGCATGGTAAGTAATACAGACATCAGGTCGACGCCGTACCAAAGGTTGCCAATCCGTACATTCTCGTCTTCCGCGTGCTGGTTGTTGTCGTGGTTGACCATGTTTACGGAAATCCCAGGCTTTTTCAGTCCGTCGAATATCAGCGTAAAAACACCGTTCGAGCCGCCTTCGCTTGGGAGCAAGACTAATTTATCGCCCGTGAACGAGCGAACGGCCTCAATAACCGGCAGGATCGCCGGGTGATCCATGGGGACCTTGGCGGCAACAAAACCATGCTTGTCACGATCTACTTTTACAATCTTCGGAAAATTCATCCGGGTCTCGTGATTGGGATCTTCATAAACAATGTGCCAGCCCTGATTGCGGATGTGGGCCTCCACCAGGTCCAGCATTTTTTCCGGATCGTTTCCCTTGACCAGACGCAAACTGAGTGCTCCGATTGCGATGTTCGGAATTACGTTGCGCGCCAGGGAGCCGACATTTCCGCTGTACAGACCCTTGACGGTGAGTGAGGGAAGGAGCAGCCGATCGAAAAGCGGGGCGCCCCCACCCTCCGTAAAGTTCAGTTCAAGATCTTCCTTGATGTGCTTTTCAATGTTAGGCACCTTCCGGAGCTGCTCGCGCTCGAAGGCGGAAATGGGTTCGACGGAATCATAATATTTATCAATCGTCACATTGCCCTGCGCATCTTTCATGGAGGCTAGTAACTGTGACAGCATGAATCCGGGATCGGGCGCATAGTTTCCATAGTGACCGCTATGCAGGGGACGGCTAGCTCCGTAGACGGTCAGTTCCATGTCGGTGACACCGCGGCCGCCAAATTTCAACGAAGGGTCTCCCGTTTGAAAGACGGGCCCATCGCACAAAAGCCAAACGGTGATATCATCGAACAATGTCTTGTACTTGTCCAGGTAGACCTGCATGTTGGGAGAACTGGATTCTTCTTCGCCGTCAAAGAAGAGCTTGATGTTCGATGTGTATGCCAGCTTCGAAGCTTTCAGCGCATCGATGGCCGCAAGCAGGGCGATGATGGGCGCCTTGTCGTCGCTGGCTGAGCGAGCGTAGATCCGCCAGTCGTCGCTTATCGGTTCATTGGCTTTTGGAAAAGGAATCGGCTTCCCGCCTTTGTACATCGCGTTGTCGTATAGGACGGGCGTGAACGGCGCATTTTTCCAGGTAGAAGGATCGACAGGCTGGCCGTCGTAGTGTACATAGAAACAAAGCGTGCGTTGGGCGTTTGGTACTTTTCGCTCCCCATAAACAATGGGAGGCGCTCCGTCGAGTTCCAGCAGCTGCATGGAAAAATCCCGTGAAGCGAACAGGTCTTTGATCAACACGGCGTTCTTCCGGATATTGACAAGGTCCGAAGCGTGGTTGGGAAGGGCGAGGACTTGCGCATACGTACTAAGAATGGCGGGCCCCTCTTTCTTTATCCACGAGCGACTTGCCTCAACGGCCTTGTTCTGACCCTGGATGACGAGCGGAAGCAAAAGAAAAAAAAGCAGTTTCTTCATGGGATTTATTTTTGGACCCTCTAAAATCACCAAACGGTTTTACTATATCAAGCATATTCTCTATGTTGATTCCCCGGAGGTGACAGACGGCAGCCCTTTCCGGAAAAGAATCCGAAAGATTGTACCTTCGCACATGCTAAAAATCCTATCCACACAGCAAATAAAAGACCTGGATGCCTACACCATTCAAAACAAATCTGTCTCATCCATCGACTTGATGGAGCGGGCCTGCAAGGCGTTTGTGAATTGGTTTGTCCTTCGTTTTGATTCTTCCAAAGAAGTCGGTGTTGTGTGCGGAACGGGAAACAACGGCGGCGACGGCCTGGGTATCGCACGCATACTCAGCGAGTGGGGCTTCACAGTAACCGTATGGGTGGTCCGTGGGCCGGGAGAAGAATCCAGCGATTTCAAAATCAACCTTGACCGCATGCACGGCAAGGTGACGGTGCACACCTTTCCGGAAAAGCCGGATGCCGAAATCTTTTCTTCGTGCAAGGTTCTCATTGATGCCATCTTCGGATCGGGACTAACCCGGCAGGTTGACGGGCTGTATGCAGCGGCCATTACCGCAATGAACGATGCCAAGGCAACGCGGGTGGCGGTGGATATCCCATCCGGGCTTTTCGCGGATCGCCATTCCGATGGAACCATTGTGAAGGCAAACTATACGGTGTCGTTTCAGTTGCCCAAGCTGGCTTTTCTCCTGCCGGAGAATTATGATTCCGTGGGTGACTGGTACCTCGTAGACATCGGCCTCGACAAATCCTTTACCAAGGAATGCAAAACCTCATACTATTATCTCACCCGCAAATCGGCCAGAAAGCTGCTGACGAAGACAAGGCCCCGGTTCAGCCATAAAGGAGAGTACGGCCACGCGCTCCTGATTGCAGGAAGCCTGGGAAAGATGGGCGCTGCTGTTCTTGCCTCCCGCGCGGCCCTGCGTTCCGGTCTGGGGTTGCTGACTGTGCATACGCCGAGTGCCGGGAATACCGTCGTGCAAACATCTTTTCCAGAAGCAATGGTGTCTGTTGATCCGGATGAAAATATTTTTTCCAAAGCGCCTGCCGCCGACGCGTATGATGCCATCGGGATTGGCCCGGGGATGGGACAGGCTCCAGCAACGGTGGCGGCATTACAAGAAGTCCTGGCAACCGGCAAACCCATGGTCATCGATGCCGATGCACTGAATATCCTAGGTGCGAACCGGGAGCTGATGCACCTGGTTCCGGCAGGAAGTATCCTCACGCCTCACCCCAAGGAGTTTGAACGGCTGGTTGGACCGTGGAAAGACGATTTTGAACGGTTGGAAAAGCAAGTGGAACTTGCCCAAAAGCTTAAGAGCATTATTGTATTGAAGGGAGCCCATACATCCATTGCTTCCCCCGACGGAGAAGTCACGTTTAATTGTACAGGTAATCCAGGGATGGCCACGGGTGGTACGGGCGATGTGCTCACTGGAGTATTAACGGGCCTGCTTGCACAAGGGTATTCACCCCGGGACGCAGCCATCTTGGGCGTTTACCTGCATGGGCTTGCCGGAGATATGGCCGAAAGGGAAATGGGCGTTTATTCGCTTATTGCGTCGGATATTGTGAATTCGCTCCCTGCCGCCTTTAAGTCATTCATGTAACCGGGCCCCTGGCCGGGATTTATTGTGTTCATGGCCATCTTTTTTAAACTATTGGCCTACCATTTGCATCTAATGGGTATATAATCACGTATACCCAAGGAAGTGAAACTGTCAAGATCCATCTTTTTAAGTGCCCTGATCCTCGCGATCACCCATTTTGCGTGGGCGCAAGGGCCGGAAAGCGTGGCTTTTGGGCCATCGGATCCGGTCAAGACGGTTAAGCTGTTTCCGAATCCCGCAGTTGATTATGTAAGTCTGAAATTTGAGCAACCCGTTGCCAAACTGGTTACGCTGGAGGTCCACTCCATCATTGGTAATTTGCTCGAAGTTGAAACCGAGGTTATTGATGATTTTGAGGTGCGGATAAAGGTCAAGGAACTCCCCACGGGTTATTACCTCCTCGACGTCAAAAACGCCGTCAACCATCGGGGAACGTACAAGTTCCTAAAACGCTGAGTTTTTTCCACGGATCAGAACGTAAGCATTACGGTTAGTTCTTTTCCCTCCCGCATTACTTTAACAGGAACGGTCTGGCCCTTCTCAAACTTGCCAAGCGCATTCATATATCCCTCCATGTCCTTTATCGGGAGTTCTCCGATCTGGATAATCAGGTCGCCGGTGAGGATACCGGCTTTCTGTGCCGGCTTGTCTTCCGAAACGCCGTCCACCTTTAGCCCTGCTTCGTTGGAAGAATAGCTCGGCATAACACCGAGTGTCACTTTGAACGCCCGCGCGCTTCCCATTGATTTGCTTTTGGTGGTAAGGAATGCAAGTTTAGGCTCCGCATCCACCGATTCCATCAACTTGATAATGATGGAAAGCACGGCTGCTTCCCCCTCCGCATTTATCTTGTCATAATCATCTGTAGGCTTGTGATAATCGCTGTGTGATCCGGTGAAAAAATGAAGTACGGGGATGTTCTTTAGGTAAAAGGACGTGTGGTCGGACGGTCCGGTGCCCGATGAATCGGTTTTGATGGGTACTTTGTCGGAGCTCAGTTTCTTCAGGAGGGGCTCCCAACCCGGGCTGGTGCCGGAGCCGCTTACCGAAATTCCCTTCTGGGGATCAAGCCGCCCTACCATATCCAGGTTGATCATGTAGTTGGCGCCGGAGAGTTCGATGGTAGGATTTTCCGTAAAGTACTTTGAACCGTAGAGACCTAACTCCTCCCCGGAGAAGCATAGGAAGAGAATGTTATTTTTTTCTTTCACTTTATTGGACGAGAAATAACGCGCCAGCTCGAGCACACCGGCAACTCCGGAGGCATTGTCGTCGGCGCCGTTGTGAATTTTTCCCTGCGGATTGGCATCGAGGGAACTGCCTTCATTCCCTAACCCCAGGTGATCGTAATGAGCCCCGATGATGACGGTGTTGGCAGCGCCGTTGTCGAGGAAGGCCATGATGTTGTTTGCTGTCCCGGGTTCTCCGGTGCCGTGCACGCCGGTTTTAAATTCAAAGGCCTGCCGGTACGATTTTGAGTTTCCGGGCGGCTGCAGGCCCAGCGCTGCAAATCGGGATTCAATATAGGAAGCTGCCATGCGCTCGCCTTCGGAGCCTGTGCCGCGGCCCTGCAGTGAATCGCTGGCCAGGATGCGAATGTGCTGCCGGATTCTGGCAGCATCAGGCGCCTGCGAAAAGCCCGCCATGGAAGGAAGAAGGATTAACGCGAGGACTTTAAGAATTTTCATTGGGCTTTGCTTTTCGTAAGGTGCAAAAGTAAGATTGAAACGGCTGAGATCGTGCGCTTGGGCCCTGTTTTTTTGCCCTTCCGGGGGAATGCGCTATTTTTGAGAGCAATCAAATTGTGCCTATGAAGCCACCCAAGATAGTCCTGCTCACCGATTTTTCGCCCGTGTCGAAAGTGGCAATGAAGTTTGCCCTGCGCATGGCAGCACCCCTCCACGCCGAGTTCACCGTCGTCAGTACCGTTCGTGTGGAAGGGCCGTCGCGTGCCAATCTGAAACTGAAGCATATCGAGAAAATGTTGTTGCAGGCTGCTGAAGAGGAAGGGAAGGAGCTCATCAAAGAACTTCGTAAAGAGGTAAAAGGGGAATACAAGTTAGGATTTCAGGCAATACAGGGACATACGGTGGCGGAGGTTATTAAGGCCTACACGCAAAAGCACCCGACCAACATGGTGGTGATGGGCTCCCGTGGAGCGAGCACCCTGAAGAAAGCCCGTATGGGCGGCACAACAGTGTCCGTTATTGATGATTGTGAGGTGCCGGTGATGGCTATCCCTGAACATGCGCAATACAGCAACCTTCAAAAAATTGTCTATGCTTCTGACCTGAAGAACGTAGCGAAAGAACTGGAAATACTCATTGAGTTCGCCACCATCTTTGGATCACACATTCACATGATTCATGTGACGCCGGCGATTGATAAGAAGGCGGAAGCAGCCCACTTGGAAATTGAGGAGATTATCCGCAAGACGAAGTATTCCAAACTGGATTTCAAAGTCATCATTGATGACAACATTCCTTCTGCCATCGACCAGTTTATCAAGGAATCAAATGCCGAACTACTCACGACCTTTACCCACCACCTGAGTTTGTTCGAAAAACTTTTTGCCCGAAGTGTTACGCGCACGCTGGCGTATTTGGGAACCATCCCCCTGCTAGCCCTGAAGAGAAAGTAAGGAGATACTCCGTCGTCGCTTTACCGTTTACTTTGCCTCCGGTTGGCGACGCCAGTAGTAGTAGAACGGTACACCGGTAAACATCAGTCCAAGGCCAAGTAATGCCTCACGCGGCTTCCCAACCAGGGTGATCACTACCAGAGCGACACAGAATAGAATAAAGAGCGCGGGAACAATGGGGTAACCCCATGCCTTGTAGGGACGTGGTGTGTCCGGCATTTTGTAGCGCAGGATGAAGACGCCGAGCGCGGTGGCGCCGTAGAAGATAAACGACGCAAAGACCAGCATGTCGGTCAACTGGTCAAAACTGCCGGATAGGACCAGCACAGAGGCCCAGGCGGCCTGGATTACAAAGGCTTTTGACGGCGTGTTAAATCGTGGATGGATGTACGACGCACTTTTGAAAAACATGCCTTCGCGTGACATGGCATAGTACAGCCGCGGGGGCATGAGGGCAGTCGTGTTGGTAGCACCGAACGTAGTAAGTAAGATCAACAGGGAGATGAAGAGCACCCCGCCGCTGCCCATGAAGTGCTTGACAACGACCACCGCCGCGATGGTATTTTGTGATTTTCCGGCCTCCACCAGCTGGTCGATGGGAAGCACGTATAAATAGGTGAAGTTGATACATGTGTAAACCAGCATCACGAAGAGTACACCGAAGACCAGTGCCAGCGGCAGGTTCCTGTTTGGATTCTTTATCTCCCCGCCGAGGTATCCGGTGGTGGCCCAGCCCTCATAGGCCCAAAAGGCGGCCAGCAAAGCTGCGAACATATTTTGTATGAAGCCGCTGTCATACCAGGGACGGTCCACAAAGCTGACGGCTGTTGTTTGGAGATTTTGAAAACTTCCGCCGCCGATGGTGAGGCCAAGCACGATGATAATTGCAATGACCACCGTTACGGTGATAAGTACGATGCGGCTTAACCCCTCGCCACCCCGAAGGCCCCGGTAGTTGATGACGGTGAGGAGAACGATGAGACCGATAGTGAGTCCCTTGACGCCAAAATTGTCAAATGGAGTGAACACCCCGAAGATAGAAATGCTGGCCATGGAATCCGGGAGGTCTGGCAGCGGTACCAGCGAATGAAACGATTGGGCAAACACGTACCCGATGGATGCCAGTGAGGCAGAGCGAATGACGGCGAACGACGACCATCCATACAGGAAGGCAAAGAACCGGTTGTAAATTCTGCGGTAGTACACATACTCACCGCCGGAGTCTGCCAGCATGCTTGCAATTTCTGCGTTACTGAGAGCTCCAAAGAGGGTGATGAGGCCGGCCAGGAACCAGCATAGCAATACCAGTCCAGGGGAGAGCAGCTCTACAGACATCGGCGCTACTTTCTTGTAAATGCCGGAGCCGATGACAGAACTAACGGTAAGGATAAAGGCAGAAAAGAGGCCCAGCGAGCGGATGAGGTGGCCTTGGGGTTGGTTGGTCATGGAAGCGATGTTACGGCGTCAAGGTAGACTTAATTCGGATAGGCACTGGTCGCACAGTTCGGATCAAAACTCCGCATTTCCAGGGAACCGGGGGAAGGGGATTACATCGCGGATATTGGTCATCCCGGAGACAAACAGCATGAGGCGCTCAAAGCCCAGCCCGAACCCGCTGTGGGGAGCCGTGCCGAACTTCCGCAGTTCGAGGTACCACCACAAGTCTTTTTCAGGAAGCTTCAACTCCTGGATGCGCTTCAGCAGGCGATCGTATCGCTCTTCACGCTGGGATCCTCCGATGATTTCGCCGATACCCGGAAAGAGAATGTCCATGGCGGCAACGGTTTTACCGTCGTCATTTTGGCGCATGTAGAATGCCTTGATTTCAATCGGGTAATTGTAGAGAACGACCGGCTTCTTAAAGTGCTTTTCAACCAGGTAGCGTTCGTGCTCACTTTGGAAATCCACCCCCCATTGGTCGATGGGGTATTGAAATTTCTTCTTCTTGTTCGGCGTCGAGTTCCGTAAGATTTCAAAAGCCTCCGTGTACGTCAGTTTCTGAAAGTCATTTTCAATCACAAACTTCAGCCGGTCTATCAGTCCCAGTTCACTGCGCTGATCCTGGGGTTTGGCTGCTTCTTCTTCGGCGGAACGCTTGTCGAGGAATTCAATGTCCTCCTTGCAGTTGTCGAGCGCATACTTCACCAGGTATTGAAGAAGATCCTGACCCAGTTGGATGTTGTCATGGATGTCATAAAATGCCATCTCGGGCTCGATCATCCAGAACTCGGCAAGGTGGCGGGTGGTATTCGAGTTCTCGGCGCGGAAGGTGGGGCCGAAGGTGTACGTCTCCGAAAGGGCCAGCGCATAAGTCTCCACTTCGAGTTGGCCTGAAACGGTGAGATTGGTCTCCTTTCCGAAGAAATCTTCTTTCACGTTGATGTTGCCCTGCTCATCGCGTGGAGGCTTGTTAAGGTCCAGCGTGGTCACGCGGAACATGGCGCCGGCACCCTCTGCGTCCGAACCGGTGATGATGGGGGTATGGATGTACAAAAATCCGCGGTCGTTGAAAAATTTATGGGCCGCAAAGGCCATCGCATGCCGTACCCGCATCACCGCGCCAAAGGTGTTGGTGCGTGCCCGGAGGTGTGCAATCTCACGAAGGAATTCGAGGGAGTGCCGCTTTGGCTGAAGCGGAAATTTCTCGGCATCGCTGTCGCCCAGGATTTCCAGTGTTTCTACTTTCACTTCCACGGCCTGTCCCTTGGCAGGAGAAGCAATGAGCGAGCCGGTTATCGACAGGCAGGCGCCGGTGGTAATCCGCCTCAGTTTTTCTTCCTCCAGGGAATCCAGGGCGGTCACGGCCTGAAGGTTCTGAATCGTCGATCCGTCGTTGAGGGCGATAAACTGGTTGTTTCGAAACGTACGCACCCAGCCGTTCACCTGCACGGTTTGACCGGTGGGTTGGCTGGCGAGGAGGTCTTTGATCTTGGTTCGCTTCATGATTGACGTAAAACTGGGCAGCAAAAAACGTGATTTTGCCGGTGAATGCAAAACCCAATTGCGCTGCGGCTGTTGCAAGCCCCTACCAGCCGCTATAATCGTTTTCCCGCGCCCTTTCAAGTCCTTCTCTGAAATGGTAGTTTTGGAGTTCACAGAAGAAGAAATGCAGCGCCTCGGACTTAGCCAGAATTTACAGCAGAAGCTGTCTCCCCAGCAGATACAGTTTATCAAATTGTTACAAGTACCCACCGCGGAACTTGAAAACCGCATTGAAGCAGAAATGGAGATAAATCCAGCCCTCGAGGAGGGTGCCGAGGAGGAAGAAGAGGAGGAGCAGGAACAGGAGCAGGAAGGGGGTGAGGAATCGACGACTGAGTCAGACGACACGGGGCAGGAGGACGTAGACATCAAGGATTACCTCCAGGATGATGACTATGGGGGGTACAAGTCGCAAAGCGACGGGGAAGAGGAAGAGCGTGATTTGCCGCTTGCCATGTCTTCGTCTCTTCATGAAACACTAAACACGCAGTTGGGATTTCTTGGGTTGGAAGACCGGAAGTTCGTCATCGGCAAACAGCTCGTGGGAAGCATTGAAAGTGACGGCTACATCCGGCGGCCGCTGGAATCCATTGTCAATGACCTGGCCTTTTCGCTTAACATTGAAACCAGCCTGGAGGAAGTGGAAGAGGTGCTCAAGCGCATTCAGGGCTTTGATCCGTCGGGCATCGCGGCCCGCAACCTGAGGGAGTGTCTGCTGCTTCAGCTGGAGCGCATGGATGATGGACAAAACGTGGACGTGATCGTTGCCAAGCGCATCATCGGGGAGTGCTATGAGGAGTTTACCAAAAAGCACTACAGCAAGATTCAAAAGAAACTGGATCTGGATGACGAAACGTATATCAAGGATGCCATCGATCTCATTATCAAACTGAATCCCAAGCCTGGAGGAGAGGTTACGTCCGGCCTGGTTAAAAACCAGTTTGTCATTCCCGATTTCATCCTTCACAACAATAACAACAAGCTGGAACTGTCACTCAATTCGCGCAATGCACCGGAACTGCGCATCAGCCGCTCGTATACCGATATGTTCAAGGCATATGACAAGAGCGACAAGAAGGACAAGAAATTAAAAGAAGCCGTCTCGTTTGTAAAGCAGAAACTGGATTCGGCAAAGTGGTTTATTGACGCCATCAAGCAGCGCCAGCATACACTTTTGCGCACGATGCAGGCCATCATTGATTTTCAGTACGACTATTTCCTGGAAGGGGATGAGACGAAGCTGAGGCCCATGATTCTGAAAGATATTGCCGAGCGCATCGCCATGGACATCTCGACGGTGAGCCGTGTCGCCAGCAGCAAGAGCATTCAGACCGATTTTGGGATCTTTCCGCTTAAGTATTTTTTCTCGGAAGGGATTGCCACGGATTCAGGCGAAGAGGTGAGCAGCCGCGAGGTGAAGCAAATCATCAAGGAGCTGATTGACGCGGAAGAGAAAAGCAAACCCTTTTCGGATGAGAAAATTGAAACAATGCTCAATGCCAAGGGATATAACATCGCCCGCAGAACCGTGGCGAAGTACCGGGAACAATTGAACATACCCGTTGCCAGGCTACGAAAGGAACTGTGATATGAAGACGGCATCGAAGGCAATCTCCATTCTTTTTCATCCGCTCTTGTTTACTACGTACCTTGTGGTGATCCTTTCCTGGTGGATGCCGCACTTCCTGCTAATACCCGCCTCAGCTTTGTGGAAGTTCACCGGATTTGTCCTGATTATCACGTTTGTCTTTCCCGTCATCAACCTCTTTATGCTCCGGTCCTTTGGATCCATCGCATCGGTAGAAATGCCCGAGCGAAGAGAGCGAATCCTCCCCTTTGTGCTCATCACGGTGTTCTATGCGATTCTGTCGGCCTTGTTTTTCTACAAGGTGAGTATGAATGTCAATTTCAACAAGATGATGTTGATTGTTGTTTGCCTCACGGCGGTCGCCACCGTCATCACATTCTTTTTTAAAATAAGTGTACACAGCCTGGCAATGGGCGGCGCTGTGGGAATTCTTCTGCCGCTCAATAACGTAGCGGGCGGCAACTTACTCTGGCCGGTGGCCGGACTTATTTTGCTGACGGGCCTCGTCATGTCTGCGCGGTTGTACCTTCAGGCCCATACGCTGCGCGAAACATTGTATGGCACCGGTGTGGGATTCGTTACCGGCCTTACTGGAATGACTGTACTTTTCTAACTTAATACAAGACTATGAGTTACCAGTTTTTGAAATACGATGTGCAGCAGGGGGTTGCCACCATCACCCTCAACCGCCCTGACGTTTACAACGCGCTCAACGACGAGATTACGTTTGAATTGCAAGACGCCTTCAAGGCGGTAGCCAAGGATGCGGCAGTTCGCGTCGTGGTGCTGACAGGCGAAGGCAAAGCGTTTTGCTCTGGTCAGGACCTGAAAGCGGGTGCCGGGCAAAAGCGCTCCTTTCTGGACTCCCTGCACAAGCGTTACAATCCGATCATCCGGGCCATGCGGAATCTTCCCAAGCCGATCCTCTGCCGACTCAACGGCGTGGCTGCCGGGGCCGGGTGTTCCCTCGCGTTGGCGTGCGACATGATCATCGCTTCCGAAGAGGCCACACTCATTGAGGTGTTTATTAATATCGGGTTGGTTCCGGATTCCGGTTCTGCCTGGTTCCTGCCGCGGCTGGTGGGTTCGGCGAAAGCCTTTGAATTGTGTGCGATGGGAAATAAAGTCAAGGCCGCCGAAGCATTAAAGCTCGGACTGGTGACGGCCGTTGTTCCGGCGGATCAGCTGGACAAAGCCCTTAAAGGTTACACGGATTATTTTGCGCAAGCACCTACCCGTGCCATCGGCATCATCAAGAAAATGTTAAACAAGTCTGGGACTTCTACACTGGACGAGATGCTGGACTATGAGGCATACAGCCAGGAGGCCGCCGGCGCCACGCATGATCACCAGGAGGGTGTCAAGGCTTTCCTGGAAAAACGCAAGCCCGTCTTTTTAGGGAAATAGATCAGAAGCCGGTTACAGACATGGTTACCGTGATGGTATTCATCCCGGTAGCCTCGGGTCCTTTGCCTGGAGCAAAAAGCGGCGTTGTATTATAATAGAGTGAAAGGCCAAAGCCGCCGTATCCCACGCGGCCGTAGATAGCCTGCCGGTAACGGTTCATGCCGTGCCACTGCTTGTCCTTCATGGACTTATCTTCTCCGTTGTGGGTATAATCCACTTTGGTGAACGAGTCGTACAGGAGACCAAACCGCATACCCAGGGACACGCTCAGGCTGCGGACGATATCGTCGGGCTTGCTGTCATAACGAAATTCGATGGGGGCCTCGATGAAATTATTGACAATAAAGGACCGCTGGACGGTGCCGGGGTAAATGTCCGTTGCCGGCACCAGCGGGTACGTTCCGTCGGCATCGGGAGAAAAAGGAAGTGTGAAATTGTTGGAAAACTTAAACCGTTCCAGGCTGAGCCCGATGCCCGGGTTAAAGCTGATGGGCGACTTGAAAAGGCGGATTTGATAGCTGTAATAGAAGTTAACTGTGCGGGATCCCCACCAGCTCTTCTGGAAGTCGGCGGGCACCACGCCATTCTTGAAGTTAAAGCCGAATTCGACGGTGATGGCACCGGGGATATCAGGGCGTTTGGTCTTCTTTTTGACCGGTTCAGTTTCCTGCGCAAATCCAAGCGTACCTATACAAAGAAGCCCCAGCACTGCCAACGATCGTAACACCATGATGTTTTTGAATTTAAAGGTTCAAAATTACCCTTTTTGGACGATGCTCAAAATCCCCTCTTTTTGCAGGATGAATTAAACTCTTAAATTTGCAGCCTGAATTTCGATGAATTCAGACGAATCGGGCCTGTAGCTTAACTGAATACCTGCCTGCCGGCAGGCAGGAAGCATCAGATTACGGATCGGAAGATTGGAAGAGTGAACATTTATATTACCGGGCCTGTAGCTTAACTGAATAAAGCATCTGACTACGGATCAGAAGACTCGGGGTTTGAATCCCTGCAGGCTCACAAATAACATGGCTTAAAGTATTGTTTATCAATATTTTAAGCCATTACTATTTTATAGGAGCGGACGCTATTACGGACGCTTTCTATAAGTCCTATTCCCCTCTGTACTGAAGCAGGTTACAGAAATGTAGCTGCCTTTTTTTATAGTACTTTTAAAGTCTCTTTATTGTTCCGGAGACAAGGATCAGTACCAACAGCAAGAGGGGCAAAAAAAATAGGTATATGACTGAAAAGTGGATTGTATTATTGTTACTTGTCCTAGGTAGCTGGATAGGCCACAAGCAGGCAGAGGACTCACCGCCATCGCGTGTAGACAACTTTTTCATGAAGTTTCAATTTAACTTAATGTCATACTCTTTCGGTTTTTTCGCTTTTTGTTTGCTCATTAGCATTATCATTGATTTCTTAGAAACCTGAGTGAAAGTTCAAAACAGACTATGCAATCTCTAATTATTAGCTGGGCGATTTTCCTGGGAACCTCCTTTGAAGGTGAAATAATTTACCTCAATACTTACATAGTTCATGATCAGAGCTTATCAATCGATTCATTGCGTGGCATTCGTGGAGATACGATTGTCTTGGTGATGAAGGCTGGTAACTATAAGTTGGTAATTATGGGGAGGAAGATAGTTACATCAACATATGAAGGTGAAAAAAACGTTTGGTATATATATGATAAACCTTGATAGCGCGCGTCTTGGCCCCCAACGATGGCGCGCCGTCTTCGACGCGTGCCCGCTGTAAATCCAAACTGAAGCACGTTATCCATACACTTGGCTACAGGCCCACGAGCATTTCGTCTTGCTTAAAATGGTCATGGATACCGTACATCCGGAAGTTTACCATAAGTGGTACCTGGCTATCGATTATGTATAATGTCATTCGTACCTTCGTTTTGATGTTCGCAGAGGGCAACACGTCATAGACGCGCGCCATCGTGGGGCAAAATGAAAAGAGGGAATGACAGAAAAATTAGTTACTTTATTGGTAGCAGTTCTTGTTTGCTGGTTTGCCCACAAGGATGCAAAAAACTCTCCACCATCAAGTGTGAACGATTTGTTCTTGAAGTTTCGATTCAATATAATATCTTACGGGGCAGGATTTTGCGCAGTTTGGTTGGCTATTGTCATTATTATTGATTTCTTAGAAACCTGAAGCGAAAGTTCAAAACAGACCATGCAATCTCTAATTCTTAGCTGGGCGCTTTTCCTTGGAACCTCATTTGAAGGTGAAATAGTTTACGTCAATACCTATATAGTTCATGATCAGAGCTTATCAATTGATTCTTTGCGTGGCATTGTTGGAGATACCATTGTCCTGGTGATGAAGGAGGGCAACTATAAGTTGGTAAGTACAGGATGGAAGAGAGTTACTGCAACATATGAAGGCGAAAGGAACATTTGGAATGTGTATAATAACCGCCGTGACACGATTGTCGCAGTAACCGGTTTGGCACACACAATGGAATCGCCCATATTTGAAGTCCCTCAAAATTCTAATGAGACCGTGCTAGGGTTCAATTGCAAATCGGTGGTCATGACGTGGAAAACTGGAAGGAATGTATACTATTACAATGAAGGGCTTCGAATTGATCCGGATCTCTACAAGGGACACAACATTGATGGATGGAATGGTTACTGTGAAGTAAGTAAGTCGGTTCCGCTCATGATAAAGTATGAAAAGAAAGGCTATACAGTCGTGCAGAAGGCCGTTCAGATTAGGGAAAGGGAGGTTGAGTGGAAGGAAGTACAAGTTCCTTTGGGAAGGCCAATCTTGCGCCTAAAGTAGATTTTAAAAACTTGATAGCGCGCGTCTTGGCCCCCAACGATGGCGCGCCGTCTTCGACGCGTGCCCGCTGTAAATCCAAACTGAAGCACGTTATCCATACACTTGGCTACAGGCCCACGAGCATTTCGTCTTGCTTAAAATGGTCATGGATACCGTACATCCGGAAGTTTACCATAAGTGGTGCCTGGCTATCGATTATGTATAATGTCATTCGTACCTTCGTTTTGATGTTCGCAGAGGGCAACGCGTCATAGACGCGCGCCATCGTGGTTATCCATTCACTTGGCAATAGGCCCGCAACCTTCCCTCTTGGTCAAAATGGACATGGATACCGTACACCCGGAAGTTTACCATAAAGGGTACCTGGCTATCGATTATGTATAAGGTCCTTCGTGCCTTCGTTTTGATGTTCGCAGAGGGCAACGCGTCATAGACGCGCGCCATCGTGGGGAAGCATCAGAGAGTTCGGGGGTTTTCAAAACAACCGCTTCGTCATAGCCACCTTCACCGCTCCAAGCTTCGTTGTCACGTGCAGTTTTTGATAGGTATTCTGAATATGCTTCCGTACCGTGTTGGGACTGATAACCAGCTTTGCCGCAATCTCCTGGTAGTTGAGTCCTTTGACAATAAGCTCCAGGATCTCCAACTCACGGGCGGTTAAATTGGTTTCGGCTTTAGCAGTTTCTTCTTTCTCCATTTTTACCGCGCGCAGCATCGCCAACACTTTACGTGCAATGCGCGGCGACATGGGAACGCCTCCGTCCTGAAGCACCTGAAGCATCGAGTCAAGAATATTTTCAAAACTCTCATCCTTGAGCAAGTATCCGGAAGCCCCGGCTTTCAATGCATCAAATATTTTTTCATCTTCATCAAATACCGTAAGGATGAGGTATTCAATATCGGGAAACGCGGCCTTGGCCAGGCCCACAGCCTCAATGCCATTCATAACCGGCATTTCGAGATCCATCAACACTATCGCAGGTCTTTCTGATTGCGGCAATTCTTTTAACTTTTTAAGGAAGTCCTCACCATTCTCAGCAAGCAGCACCACGCGTGCTTCGGAGGACTGGTTAATTTTTTCCGCCAGCAGCTGTCGCAGGTATCGTTTATCATCCACAATGCCGATCTGAAGCTTCATAAAGTAAAATTCACTTTAAAACGGGTGAATCGGGATAATGCATTTGGCGTATTTCTCTGTCATGAGGATAATGGCATGTTGACTTTAATAGTTGTTCCCTGCCCGGCTTCGGAGGAAATCGTAAGAACGGCATCGATCTCTTTTGCTCGAAACTGGATGTTCTGCAAACCGTATCCGCCTTTTCCATTCTGTTCAACAGGAATTCCGAGCCCGTTGTCCCTGATCGCCACTTCTAAACAACCACCGGTATGTGCAATGCTTATTGAAAGCAATGTGCCTTGACTGTGTTTGATCGCGTTATTGATTGCCTCCTGGGCGATCCGGAACAAGTTCAATGCCTTTGACGGGTTAACAATATGATCTGCGTTCAATTGTTCGGAGAAGTCAAGCTGCATCGTTTGTTCAGGCCGCAGCTGCTTCATGGCAAATTCTTTTACATGGTCGGTGAAGTCAACCAACGTTATTGTTTCCCTGTGCAACGCCCATATCGTCTCACGAAGGTTGCTCATAGTCAATTTGGCGGTATCACGGGTCTCGGCGAGTTGTCCTTTCGTGATTACTTCCTGCTTCCCGTCCAGCTGGTTGATGATAAAAGTAAGTTGTGACCCGACGTGATCGTGCAGATCGCGGGATATCCTGCCGCGCTCCTGCTGGATCTTCTGGTTGATTTCCAATTGGCGCAACCTGGATCTGTAACGCGACTTCACAATCCAGACACTGACCAGTACGATAACAACAACCGCTGTCACTGCCATCAGGATGATAAACCATGGTTGCAGATACACAGGCGGAAGTACATTGACCGTGACAGCGATGGCCTGATCATTCCATACTCCATCGCTGTTGCTGGCTTTTACTTTAAATTTATACTGGCCGGGTGCCAGTCTGGAATACCGCGCGAATCTTCTGACGCCGCCCAGGACCCACTCTTTATCATGGCCCTCGAGCATGTAGGCATATTGATTATTCTCCGGTGACGTGTATTCCAGGCCAGCGAATTCAAACGAAAAGGTATTCTGGCTGTAGTCGAGGTCAATCTGTCTTTTATAAATGATGGCGGTGTCGAGCGTGTGAGGTTTGTCGTCAACCATGAAATTTGTGAAGACGGCTCTGGGAAGATTTGGGTTAACCCGTATGGCGGTAGGATCAAAAACATTGAAACCGTTTAATCCACCGAAAGCAAGCCTACCGTCTTTCAATTTGTAAAAGGCACCAGTATTAAATTCATTGGACTGGAGCCCATCCAGGACGGTATAATTCTTAATGCTTTTGCTTTTGGGGTCGTAGCTTGCGAGACCTTTATTGGAGCTTACCCATACCTTCCCATCGTTTCCCGGCAAGGCAGCATAGAAATAAGTATTTGCAAACCCATCCTTCTCATTCAGATATTCAGCCTTGCCTGTTTCTGGATTGAAATATATCAGCTCCCCCAAGGTGGCAATCCAGATGTTGCCAAACCCATCTTCACAAAATGATTTGACAAGGTTCTTGGTAATGTTCTCCATGCCTTTGGGTGCCGAATGATTTTTATCCACCACATAAAATGACCGCTGTGTTCCTATCCAGATTCGCCCGCGTGTGTCTTCATAGGTAACGGTAGCAAAAGGTGAACTCGTAAGAGACCACTTCATGTCGATGCGGTATTGGCCTGCAGTTTGTTTAAGGTGAAAGACACCGTTATTAGTAGTAATCAGCACTTCGTTATCTCCTGTTCGGAGCAGGCTGGTGATAGACGCCGGATTCTTTTCGGCAAGAAACTGAAGCGGTACAATGCCGTCATTGTGGAGGGCGAACAATCCCTTTTCGTTTGATATGAGAATTTCTCCCCGTGGCCCCATAGCAAGCCCGGTTGCATTGTTTTTTCCGGGAACGGAAAAATTGCTGATCCCGCCCGTACCATCGATGATGTACAGGCCGTTGCCAAAAGTGCCGGCATAGAGATTGCCTGCCTTATCTTCCATAATGGCTTTCACCAGGTTTCCGCCAAACGCATTGGTTCCGATCTTCAGGTCGAAGAGATCGAACTTGTTTTTGTGTGTAGAATATTTCTGAACACCAAATCCGTTGGTCCCTATCCACATGTTGCCGGAAGAATCCTTAAAGAGTGATTCAATGTAGTTGTAGAGTAATCCGTTTTCACGGTGCTTTTTGTTTGAAATGTTAGTGACGGTTCCGTATGGGATATCCATAATGTATAAACCATTGGTCGTGGAGCCGATCCAGAGTTTTCCATGCTGGTCGAAAGCACAGGAGGTGAGATCTATTCCCTTGAAATGGTCTTTATAAACCTTACTTTTCAATGTTTTGGTGTCGAGGTATGATAGGCCGTCATGACCTGGTATCCAGAGATTACCGTGTTCATCCACCGCAAATTTGTTGGTGGTGGAAATTCCATCGTAGGATGGATCCAGTATTTTGTTGAAGAGAAACGTGTATTGTAAGGTGGAGAAATCAAATACGATCATGAGATCAGCGGTAGTGCTGATGAATGCCTTTCCCGCTATGGTTTTACCGAATCGCGAATGGTTTCGGGCATGCTTCAAATATTTTTCCGGCGGTGCGTAGGCCGCCTCTTCTTGTAATGTCTGGGTGTTGAAGCCAAGGATGCCGCGGTTTTTTTCCCATGCCCAGACCCTGCCGCCCGATTCATGCAGGGGGAGAAGGCCCTCATCTTCGGAAGTGACCTCCGGAAGCCGATATACCTCTGAGAACCGGTCCTGGCGGTAATGGTACTTACTCAAACCTCCCCGATGGCCGATCCACAGGTCACCGGAGCTGTCTTCAAATATATATACCGGATGATTGCTGATAAATGAGTTGGTATCTGCTTTAAGGTTGCGATAAACTTTAAAAGTATACCCGTCAAATTTGTTCAGGCCGTCGGGCGTGCAGAACCAGACGAAACCCTTTGAATCCTCAAAGATGTTCCAAACAGTGCTTTGTGAAAGTCCGTCTTCCACATTGTAATGATCGAACGTCGGGTCGGGGTGCTGGGCACCGCTTTCTGTAAACGCAAACACGCACAGCAGTAGGGCAAAGGTAATTTGTCTCGGTTGTGGCCGGTGCCCGGGGCATTTGACAATCATGTGTCTGGAGAGGATATGAGAGCAATATACTACAAATGGATTATGGTGCGCCCTTGCATGCAAACCCAACTTTGGGCGTGCCGCAAAACTTTAATCATATTAAAACCACCACTATGAAAAATTCTGCAACCCGTTTGTTTTCCCTTGTTTGTCACGGCTGGCTGTTCCGAAATCTGGTAAGCCTTTCATTGATTTCGGTAATGCTCGTTTTTACCCACGATGCGTATTCACAGGGATTGCTGGGCAAGATGGCCGCCAAAATGGCAAAGAAAGTTGGGGGTGTAAACACGGTTTCAGTAGCTGCCCTGGATGATGTTGTGCCTACTATTTCAATTGAAGGTAATCTCTACCCCGCGGAGTTGGGAACAATCTCCCAATCATTTTACGAAGGCTGGAAAACAGGGGGTGATATTGTAGGCATGTCATTCTTCAGCAAGGGCACCACCAGCTTTGTTAAGATCGACGGCACCGTAACAATCAACGGGCAGCCTGTGGAGTATGCCGCTGCCGGATCTTACGGACTGATCACCAGTCCAAGTGATGCCCCACGGAAGGTGGAGATCACGACTTCCACCGGACAGAAATCAAGCTTTACGTTAATGCCTTCCAGTCAACAGGTCAAAATTTTATCAGTGAATGGGCAGAAGGATAAAATTAGCCTTGATCTTACAAAGGATGTGGTGCTTGAACTGGAGGGGAAAGGAATTTCTGAAAGCACACTAATGCGGGTGAACATTGCCATCAACCAGGTAGGAATAAAAAGTTTCTATGGTGTATGTTATGTCAAGTACGGGTCTAGAGTAACCATCCCGGCTGCCGCATTCCGAAATATCAATATCAAGCCTGCCGGTGAGGCCATGTACAACTACAAAAAGAGCTTTCTCGGCGTAGCTATTGAAACCGCACAAGAAGCAACCGCTGTGAGCGGTGCTTTTCCGAAAATTTCCTACACCAGTGCCTATACGGACGGCAAATTTATAAACGTAAGTGAGGAGCCGAACCTCAACAAAGGATTGGTTGCGAAAGGCAAAAATGATTTTAAAGAGGGGGAAGTAAATTACGACCTTGGCAAGCCAAATGCCTTCTCCAGTCGCCCCTCGGCGATGATCAAAAAGATCGGCTTGTTGTCCTTTGTTGTGGCGGGTAAAACCATCGGCGGAGAATCTGTTATCGAACAGGAGGAAAATATTCCTAAAGGTGAAGCGAAGATTACCAGGACCACCACAATTACATTTCCGGCTCAGACCAATGAAACCTGGGATGCCATGCTGGCAAAAATATATCCCCAATTGATGACCATTGTGAAGTCAGAATTGGGAGCGGAGGTACTTCCCGCTGAAGCGGTGCTGAAAACGGGCACCTATCAGTCCATCAAATCTTTTTCAAAAGCAGAGCTCAACAACGAAGGAGAAGTTTTGAGAGGGTATGCGCAAACAAAATTATTGCAAGGCATTCCTGCTGGTCAAGGTCTTGGCGTAAACGGGCCAAACGAAAAAATGCTGAACGAGTCAGGCGCTGATGCCCTGATGAACATTACGCTCGGCCTGGAAGTGCAGCAGGACAAGGATTTCGGCATATTGGTGCCGACACTTACATTTGAGATCATCGGCAAAAGCAATGGCCGGGAAACGGAAACGAAGTATTACACGGGAACTGTAACGGGAAAGGGGATCCACTCCACGGATATCGGTTTGAAGATCGAATTTTACTCATATATAGCCCCAATGTCGGATATGAAAGGGAGAAATGATTCCAAGGTCTACCATAATGTCGGAAAAATTACCCCCGAGGAACTGGATAGACTTGTGCGCTGGTCTGATCTATTGACAACTTTCGGCAAGGCGTTGAAAGAAATCAAGGAAAAGGAAAAAGCGAATGGTGACTACGAAGTAGTATGGGATTTGCAGAAGTAGAAATACGGATGAAACGTATATACAAAAATGCATTGGAGAATGAATAACCTTTTGGCGCTCTAAGCTCCGGGAAAAGCTCCCTTTGAATGAATCCTGACTTGCGAAGTTGGGATTCTTTTTTTTGTCAATGATTTTAAGGCTTTGGTGGCAAGGTGTAGCAGAGATGGATGCGGCTGAACTATTCTCATCCCCCATGGTTATCTTTATGATTGAATCCCATGAAATCTGTCCTAATCATACTGCTCCTGGTGCCCTTTTCTCTCATCGCTCAAACGGTGGCCATTCGCGGTGTGGTGCGTGAAGGGAAGGAGGAATTGCCGATGGCGCACATCACCGTATTGCCGGATTCCACGACGGCAGTGTCGGATGCAAAAGGAAGGTTCGCTTTGTCCTTGCGACCCGGGTTGAAACAAGTTGTCGTTTCATACACGGGCTTTGAAACAACGTTGTATTCGTTCTTCCTCTCGCGGGATACTACCCTGACATTTGCGCTTCGGCCCCGGAGCGATGAGCTGAATGCCATCGTTGTCACGGCAAATCGGGCGCAAACGAAATTGTTCGAATCAACACGCTCCGGCACGAACATTCTTTCATCCGAAGAAATCAACGCCATTCCCGTTCTCGGCGGGGAAGCCGACCTGATCAAGGTGTTGCAGCTTCTCCCGGGAACCATCCGTGGAGTAGAAGGGACCTCTGATATTTTTGTTCGGGGAGGTGCGGCTGATCAAAACCTCGTATTGCTCGATGAAGCCACCGTGTACAACACGAGCCACCTGTTTGGGTTTGTCTCCGTGTTCAATCCCGATATTATCAAGTCTGTTGAATCCATCAACGGAAGTTTTCCGGCTACCGTAGGAGGAAGATTATCCTCTATCCTCCATGTAAATACCCATTCGGAAATTGCAACAAAGACCCGGGTGTCCGGAAATATCGGATTGATTGCCTCGCGTCTGTTTATTGAACAGCCCATCATCAAAAACAAAGTCAGTGTGTGGGTGGCGGCCCGCAGAACCTATATCGACCAGGTGGTTAAGCTTGTGAATCAGCAGCTTCCGTATCTGTTTTACGATATTAATGCGAAGCTGTCGGTTCGACCCACCGACCGCGATCTCCTTTCCTTTTCGATGTACAGCGGCGATGACTTACTCGACATATTCCGGGACCGCAACAATGACGGAATTGGATCCCTTACCTCCTTTCAGTCAGGGAACACCAGCCAGACGTTTCAATGGACCAGACAATTGTCAAAAAAATGGTACAGCACATTCACCGCACTCCGAACAGCGTATCAGTACGACATACAGAACGCCTTCCGGACCAACCGGCTTAAAACGTTTTCCAACATTACCGATGTGGGCGCCAAGGTATTGTTCGGTACCAACGAAGGGGTGGGCAAGGGCTCGGTCAAATTCGGCCTTGACTGGACACACCACAACGTAAGTCCAAGCGTGGTGAGTACAACCGGTCTCATCGCGGAATTTCTCGCCGGCGGGACAGCCCCCGGGCGGGCCATCCACGAAATGGCGCTGTTTGGTCAATACGAACGGTCATTTTCTGACCGGTGGCTCCTTACCGCGGGTTTGCGAACTTCTTTTGCGTTCACCGGCGAAAGAAATTACGTGATCCCTGAGCCGCGGTTTTCTGCACGGTATGAAATCAACCCAACGCAGGCATTGAAGTTCAGCTACTCTCGGATGGCCCAGTACCTTCACCGCATATCTAATTCCGCAGTGACCGCACCGACAGATATTTGGTACCCTGTTACAAAAGACATCCAGCCCCAAACGGCACATCAGTTTTCGGTAGCCTGGCAGAAAACATTACCCAAAACTGGCGTTTTTATTAGTGTCGAGTCGTACTACAAGCCCATGAATAATTTGATCGGACTGGAGGAAGGAACGAATCTGTTTTTTAACACCGATTTTGAGAAGCGTTTGGTTCAGGGAAAAGGCAATGCCTACGGATTTGAGTTCCTCGTGAAGAAGGAGCTTGGAAACCTCACAGGTTGGATAAGCTATACGTTGTCGTGGTCGAACCGTCAATTCGATGCCGTCAACCAGGGCGTGTGGTTCCCGTCCCGGTACGACCGCAGACACAATGGAGCCATCGTGACGCAATACGCGCTACATCCGCGCTGGGCGATCTCAGCGGTCTGGGAATTTATATCAGGTTCAAAGTTCACCCCGGTAATCGGTCAGTACGGGGTGATGGCGCCGTCCACGACCGGGCTGGATTTGATTCCCATATATGCCCCGATCAACTCTGTCAAGCTGGCCGATTCGCATCGCCTTGACCTCGGGGTGAAATTCAAGAGTAAACCTGAGAGGAAATTTAAGACCGAGTGGTTCGCTGGCGTATACAATGTGTATAACCGGGCCAATCCGGTGGGGATTACAGTCCAGATAAACGAAGATGGTTCAATGAAATATGAGCAACCGGGTCTTTTTGGCCTGCTGCCCTTTATCAGCTATGGATTCAAATTTTAACAAAAAACATCTTTTTGCGTTGGCGATCATGGCGATGGTCGCCCTGGCCGGATGCCAGCCGGATCCGTTGCCGGTGGATCCGATACCGCAGCTGAAACCAAGAATTGTGGTGTCGTCTCAACTTGTTCCGGGGCAGACGGTGGCCATCCTGCTTACAAAAAGTTTTGGTGCCTTGGATGCAAACGGGGACAGCGATCCGGTGTCCTTGATCAATAAGATCGCTATAAACGATGCTTCGGTGATCATTGAAAACAGCGTGGGGGAGTATACACTTACTTTTATCGGCAACGGTGTGTACGGCGGTGTTTCAATTCCGTTGGTCTATGATGAGGTGTATACGCTGAACGTAGAAAGCCCTACCATGGGTAAGGTAACGGCCTCGACCTACGTAAAGCCTCCGGTGCAGTTCGCAACGCTTGGCGGCAAGTTTGAAGACACCGGATTTGATTCACTGGCGCAGGTACATTTTTCCTTTCAGGATCTGGCTGGAAAGAATTACTACCTGCTGAATGCGCAGCACGTAACGGCGGAGGAACCGCCGGAGCCGACGGAGTTTCTGAACCCCAAGCTTTCAATCCATCTTTTTGAAGATGATCCGGCGGTAGACGGCCAGCTGGTGGTTGATTCAATCAAGGTCATTTTTCGCCGGGATTCCTATCCAGGAGATTCGCTGCTGGTTCAGCTGTCCAACATCAGTCAGGACTACTACAAATTTCTAAAGCTCCGGAAAGAGAACCGGTTTAACTTTTCTGATTTCGTCGGCGAGCCGATCAACTATCCCACCAATGTGCAGGGTGGGTTGGGCTGGTTTACACTGCATATACCGGATGTACGGGTGATAACGATTGATCCGTAGGTATTACGCTCCTGCACCTATTCGTGAACTCTGCTATCTTTAGACGTTAGAAGAAATTTCATGCTCACCCGAAAAACATTCCTCCGCCAAACACTTCTCGCCTCAGCAGGCGTTGCGTGGATGGGATGGAACTACCGGAATGATCCCGGAAACCATCCAGCCGGCCAGATTTCATTCGATTTCCACGCCCACCCCGGTGCCTTTCACCAGCGGGGTTTGGATTCGTATGCAGGAGAGGGCATGTTGTCGAAGACTGTTGCTGAAATGAATCAGGCCCGTCTGTCTGGAGCCTTCTTCAGCATGGTCGTTGACATGCTTGTTAATAAAGTGACGCCCACCGGTGTCGTGCCGGCCAGGGAATTTGACAAGGGCGAAGCCTGGCGCGAATACAAGCGGCAGCTGGGTCAGTTGAAAGTGATGTGCAAAGAATTGGGGTTGCGTCATGCCACCCGGTCCGGCGATCTTAAAGCCGATGCAAAGGCAGTAGCCGTTTTCTTTGCATGCGAGGGCGGCGACTTTCTGGAAAGTGCGGATCAACTGGATGAGGTTTATAAAGATGGTGTGCGGTCAATCCAACTGGTGCATTACGCGCCCAACCCGTTGGGTGATTTGCAAACCTACCAGCCTCAACACGCCGGCCTGTCGGCGTTAGGCAAGCAGGTTGTTAAGCGGATGAATGCCCTGGGTATGGTGATCGATGTGGCGCATGCATCTTATGAAACGGTAAAGCAAACGGCAGAAGCATCGTCGGCACCCATCATCCTCTCGCACAGCATCCTGAAAGTAGAAGCGGACCGGCCGATTGCCATTCGGGCCATTACCGCCGACCATGCACGGCTGGTGGCCAATACCGGCGGAGTTATCGGTGCCTGGCCGTCGGGATTCAGCACCAGTTTTGATGACTATGTAGACAACATCATGCGATTAGTTGATGTGGTAGGGGTAAATCACGTGGCCCTGGGAACCGACATGGACAGCAACTTCCGCCCGGTGCTGGACAGTTATTTGCAGTTGACGACACTTCGCGATGCGCTGGTATCCCGGGGTCTTTCTACTTCAGAGGCACAAAAAATTATGGGCGGAAATGCCGTCCGCGTGCTCGAAAATTGCCTGAAGGGGTAGTGTTTATCCAATAAACTTTCAATGGCGAACGATGACCTTGTGCACCTGGTTGTTCGTGCGAAGCAGGTACAGGCCTGACGGCATCGAGGCCACCGGAATGGTCAGCCGGTCGAAACCTGAACCCTCAAACATCTTTTTCCCTGTTCCGTCAAAAAGCGTGACACGGATATTTTGTTTTTCCCAAACTACCTGTATGAAATCGTCGGCAGGCACAGGATACACGCGGGGGACATCGGTGGCTTCTTCCAGACCGGTGATCAGCGAACAGTCCGCCCACGGCTGACCTTCAATAGGCTCCTGGGGCGTCATGTCCTTTCCGGTAAAAGCTGCATAGGTAGGCAGATACTTGGTGCTTCTGAAAATGGGAATAGAGGCAAAGGTGCCGGTGGGAAAAAAAGTACGACCTACCGTCCCGCTGTTGGTCAGCGGACTCTTATATTCCCAAACGATTTGATTTCCAGGATCTATTTCAAAAGTGGTTCCCTGCAGCGAAGAACCTATAAAGAGGTTTCCATTGGGAAGCATCTGAGCGCTGCTCATGATACGGGAGAAAAAATTCGATGTGGGATTCATTGTGAACGTGCGGTCAGGCGAGAGTGGACCAAACACACCGCCTGTGAGTGTGTAGCTGCCGTTGGGATTCTTTGTGGGATTGAGAATTTCCACGGAGGAATACAATCGCTCGGGACCGTTGTTAAAATAAATAATCTTTCCTGCATCGGGCAGACCGGCGGCTATCCAGTGGGTATCGTGCTGGCCGAACAACCGTTGATCGTTGACGGTCCCCTTCTTGTAGGCCAGGGGATTGCCCCACCGGTATAAGAGGTCACCCCCCTTGTTGGCAGTGCCACCGCTGTGCGTGGCTGCCTGGGCGGTGGAAGTGCTGTGATCGATCACCCACAGTTCGTTGAACGAGTGTGCAGAAATCATGATCTGGTCCAGTTGGACATTGTATGCTAGGGCATTGGCATGAATCCAATCCTTCTGCCCCTGCGAGGTATAGTTCACATCGATTAGTTCCGGCCGATCCCCAACCACCCCGTAGTTTGATTTAGTGATATCGAAATCCTGAATGAGATGATCCCAGGCGTGCCACTCCCATACGATGGTTCCGCCAGCGGGAAAGATAGGCTGTACTTCAATGATATGTTCCGGCCAGACCTCGCCGTCAGGAATGAGCGCTGGATTTCTGCCTGCAGCAATGGACTCAGATTGTGTTTTTACTTCCCATGCGAGAATCAGAATGTTGCCGTTGGGAAGGATTTCAATATCGTGATGCTGCCGTACGAAATTGGTGTTGTACGTGTACGACCAAAGCACCGTGGAGTTCCAATCCAATATTTCAACACCACCTCCCGATCCGCCACCGCCGTCGACCACGGCATTGGTGAGCAAGTTGGTGCGCACCAGGTGTCCGTTAGGCTTCAGGTAAATGGTGTGTGCTGCGGCATATTGACTATCCCACGTATTAATGACCCGGCCGCAGTTGTCAATGAGGTAGGCTTTTTTTGTATTCGTGGGATTGAAAAGCATGTATCCATCCTCGATCCCAGGGAGAATCGTTTTTGGGCCGGCGATTTTAGTCTGTGCCAGGGTTGAAAACCCAAGGAGCATCAGGATCAGGAAGATGGGTGTTTTTTTCAAGCTCATAGAAATGGGGATACAAAGGTAGAAAAATCGGCCCGATGATGCGGATGCGGTACTTGTTGTATTTTTAGCGACCTGATTATCAGCATTCCATGATAGAATTACATTCATCCCATCCTGCCAAAGACCAGGTCCGTTTTATTGTGGATGGTTTCCGCGATAGAACACTGCCGAAGGAACAGTGGACCCACGAGGCTCACCTGGTCACCTCACTTTGGTTCTTTTCTAACCATACCGAGTACGAGGCGATCTCTTATTTGCGAAGCGGGATCATTACATTCAACTTCCAAAAAGGCGGTAAGAACACGCCGACAGATGGCTACCACGAGACGATGACGTTATTCTGGTGCAGGATTATTTGTGATTTCGTTGAAGTAAATAAGAACATGTCATTGTCTGAACTGTGTCAATCGTTCTTGGGAAGCGAGCAGGCATCCAGGGATTTTCCTTTTCGGTATTATTCGAGGGATCTCTTATTGTCCGTTAAGGCCCGGGCCATCTGGGTTGAGCCCGATCTTCGGCAGTTGGATTAACCATTTGTCGGCTGGCCTTTCCAGCTTCCATGCTTTCGCATAAAGTAAAACAGTGAAAGCGTCATCAGGAGTGTACCTGCCACCGAAAGAACATATCCTGTGGACATGAAGAAATTCAACCAGCTCAGCTGGGTGTGCCCAAACTGTTTGTAAAATAAAACACTGACGCTCCCAACATACCCGAACGAGTCAGCGAGGTTGATCAGGAAGGCCACGGTGCCTGCATATTGAAAAGCAGCCAGCAACCGATCGAAAAAAATACTGTTGAATTGGATGTATCCGAAGTACAACCCCATGCCCACCAACGTCATCCAAACAGGCGCTGAAACCAGTCCTTGCTGAAATGCAAACGTGCTGACGCCGGTCATCACCATGCCGAAGATTACCATGAGATGGTTGATGAGCAGCGCCCTGCGGTTGTTGCGGATGACCATGAGCACGGCAATAGCCACGAGGACGGTGATGGACACCGGTATTTCTGTTTGCGTGAAAATTCCGGGTTTGTCGCCGTATCCCAGCGACTGCCAGATCTCTGCGGAAAAATTGTCGCGGAATTCGCGGTATATGGTGAGCAGCGCATACGACGCTATGAGGAGAACGAGCCCGGGTCCAAATGTTTTCACAAAGGCCATCCTCGCCGGCCCGGACATCGGCTGGCGTTTCGAACGTAAGGCTTCGTCCTCAGCGCTTGGCGGAGGCAGCTTGTCGATCAGCCAGAGAAATAGAAGCAGGGGAGCGAAAAAGATACAGGCCGAAGTGAACGGCATCCAGAATTCAGAGATGCCCCAGTCGCGCATGACAAGCCCGCCGATGGTCTTAGCGAACCCGGCAGAAAAAATGAAACTAACCGAAAGGCTGGCGCCCAGCACTTCCGTGTTGCGTCTCCCTTCGAGGTATCCAAAAACCAGACTCCAGACCATCCCGAGCGGAAGACCGTTGAAGAAAAGAAAAATCAGGTTGTAGGGAGCAGGAGTAAGGCCGAAGAAAAGCCACGATACTGATGCAACGCTGACCATCACAAGGATGCCGCGGGTGCGGTATGTAGTCTGCATCTCCGATACCACCTTGATGCCGATAAACTTGGAGATCATGTATCCGATCACCTGAAACGTGACCATCCAGATCTTAAAATCCACGCCCCAATACGCCAGTCCCTCATACGTTGCAACACCAAAGGTTTTGCGCAAGGCGAAGATGCAGGTGTAGAGGCAGAAGGCAACAACGGATGCGTACAGCGTAAAAGAAACCGCGTGACTTCGTTTCAGCCAGGCGGTAATGGGATGTTCTGATTGCATGGTGGTTGTTCGCTGCGGTTAAAGTAAATCATTTTTTACATCTTCACAGGCCGTATCTTTAAAAAACGATGAACGCGATGAAACAACTTCTTCTGATTGCGGGATGGCTCTTTGTCGGGGCAACTTGCGCACAGCCTCCGCTGAAAACCGGGAACGTCATCCTGGTGACTTTGGATGGCATGCGCTGGCAGGAGGTATTTGGAGGCGCTGATTCTGCGCTGATGAAGCAGCAGAAATTTCTGAAAGACGAGCATCTTGCGGAGAAATACTGGCGCTCCGACCCGGCCGCGGGAAGGGCAGCACTGTTTCCCTTCTTGTGGTCAACAGTAGCAACGCAGGGTCAGGTCCACGGCAACAGGAATGTGGGAAGCAAGGTCAACGTGACTAACCAGTTGTGGTTTTCCTATCCGGGTTACAACGAGATCCTCACCGGATCGGCTGACGACGGACGAATCACGAGCAACGATAAGAAAGAAAACCCGAACGTAACCGTCCTGGAGTTTATCCATGATCAGCCTGGATTCAAGGGCCGGGTTGCTGCTTTTACTTCCTGGGATGTCTTCGCGTGGATTATCAACCGAAGCCGCAGCGGAATTTACGTAAGTGCCGGTTTGGAAAAGCCCTCCGGTCCTGTGCTTACGCAGCGGGAGGAATTACTCAATCAAATGCTCGCCACCACACCCAATCCGCTGGGTGATGTTCGTCTGGACGCATTCACTTTCTACTATGGAATGGAATACATGAAATCAAAGAAACCCCGTGTCGTGTACTTCGCTTTTGACGAGACGGACGACTTCGCACATATGGGAGAATACGCCGGATACCTTAATTCCGCTCACGCGGCCGATGGATTTCTGAGTGAGTTATGGAATTATGTTCAATCAGATCCTTTCTACGCTAACAAGACTACACTGCTCATCACTGTCGACCACGGCCGGGGAACGTCCGCGACGGAATGGAAGAGTCACGGAAAGAAGATTGCGAACGCGGATGAGATTTGGTTTGCGGTCATCGGACCGGATACGCCAGGAACCGGGGAGCAGCAGACCGGGCAGTTTTACCAGAATCAGTTTGCTACAACGATCGCAAAGCTACTGGGAGTTGAATACCAGCCGGGCGGGAAAGTTGGAGAGGCATTGCCAGTTATTGTACGACGTCACTAGTGCCAATGCCCACTTGCATGGCATAGGCTTCTAGCGATTAGGAAAATGAATGGAAGGACCTATTAAGAATCTTTACCACGGCCCATAATCGTTTCTTTTGACCAACCATGGACAGATTCTCGGTGGCGCAATAGGCACATGCGATATCCGCACAATCCCTTCACTACACCGAGGCTAGGCGAGAGCCAAACCCGCTTGTTACATTAAACGGGCTTTTATTTAAGTATTTGCTTAAATAAGTAAACATTTTTATCTAGCTTTCGTTTAAGCTACTATAAACATTTCAAATTATGAAAAAAAATACCTGTATCCGTGTTTTTGCAGACCAGAACCAAATCAAACAATGTCGGGAAAAAGTATCTGTGAATGCGAAATCATTTTCTCAGCTCGGGAGTATTCTTGCCCTTGCAGGTAATGAGGTAAGACTTAAAATTCTCTATCTGCTCGAAGAAGAAAATGAGCTTTGTCCTTGCGATATAAGTGACATTCTTGGTATGAGTGTACCTGCAATTTCACAGCATCTCCGCAAGCTTAAAGATGGCAACATTGTTGAGGCCCGGAAAGTCGGACAAACCATTTTTTATTCACTCCGCTCAGAGCACTTGAAGATATTAAGGCAATTCTTCAAGGCGATAAATCAATTGAATCAAAATCCTGTAACAATATGAAAGCAGAAAATCAAAATGGGTTAATGTTTGGTGTATTTACGGCTGTTGCTGCATCCCTTTGCTGCATTACTCCGGTATTGGCGTTGCTTGGGGGGATCAGTGGCATAGCTTCTTCCTTCTCATGGGTAGAACCTTATCGCCCTTACCTGATTGGAGTTACCGTTCTTGTTTTTGGTTTTGCCTGGTATCAAAAGCTAAAGCCACGCAAAAAGGAAGAAGTAGATTGTGCCTGTGACCCGGATGACCTGTCTGCCGGCAAGGCAGGAAAGCCTTCTTTCTTGCAGAGTAAAAAATTCCTCGGCATCGTTACAGTGGTAGCTGCATTGCTAATTGCTTTTCCACACTATGCTCATATTTTTTATCCGAAGAGTCCGGTAGCCAATGTTGTGTTTGTGGAGAAGAGTAATATCCAACAGGTAGAGTTTAAAATATCGGGCATGACATGTCAGAGTTGTACCGAACATGTAAACCATGCCCTTGATGGCGTACCCGGTGTATTGGAGCATACAACATCGTACGAGCAAGGTACCAGTATCGTAAAGTTTGATGGAAGCAAAGTAGCACAACAAGCCTTGATTGATGCTGTCAATGCTACTGGCTACACCGTAACAGAAACGAAATCAATAGAAAACTAAAATCAGAAAAATCAATGAAAACAATCATCTACGCCTTTTTGTCAGCCGTATTGGTATGCGGTTGCAATTGCAAAACTGCTTTTGCACAAAGTCAGGATAAGACTTTTGGCGGTGCCACTACTAAAGTGATCGACCTGAAAGTAACAGGTATGACGTGCCAGGGTTGTGCCGACCATGTCACAACTGCTTTATTAGAAAAGAAGGGAGTTATTAAGTCGCAAGTAGTACTTGCGGATAACTCAGCCGGTATTACGTATGACTCAACATTAATAAACGAAGCAGAAATTATCAAAGCAATAGAAGAAGCTGGGTACAAAGCAGAGTCCAAGGATTTAAAGAAAATAAATGACGATAAAATTGCCATCAAGGGCACTCCCAGCGCTTGCTGTGTGCCTAAAAAGAAGAATTAGATTTTAATCGACCATTAACAAATTAATTTTATGGAGAAAAATAAGAACGGCAATGTTGAAGCAATTGCTTTGGAAATAAAAGGTATGACCTGCGATTATTGTGCTGTTTCTATTGGTAAGCGATTCGAAGGAAAAAAAGGAATTGTGTATAAGCAAATTAGTTACTCGAATAAGAAAGGCGAATTTACGTTCGATGCTTCACTAGTTTCCAAACAAGAAATCATTGACACTATCAATGCAACCAAGAGTTACAGTGTGAGTGGCGAAATTTCTAAAAACGAATCTTCAAAGAATCATTTTGACCTCATCATTATCGGTGGTGGATCAGCTGCTTTCTCCGCTGCTATCAAAGGAGAAGAACTTGGCTTGTCAATGCTTATGGTAAATGCCGGACTTCCCTTTGGTGGCACTTGCGTAAATGTGGGATGTGTGCCTTCCAAAACTTTAATACGAGCTGCGGAAACAGTATATCATTCGAGTCATTCTAATTTCGCAGGCATCAAACCAAGAGGAGCGGATATTGATTTTGCGCAAGTCATCAAGGACAAGAAAAAGTTAGTCGCTACGCTACAAGAAAAGAAATATATGGACATAGTGAGTGATTTTCAAAACCTGACAATGCTTGAAGGCTGGGCAGAATTTAAGGATGAAAAAACGATAATCGTCAATGGAAAGGACGAATACAAAGCCCTGAAATTCCTGATTGCTACAGGAGCTACTACCCATATTCCAAACATTGAAGGTCTAAGTGGAATTAATTATCTAACAAACGTTTCTCTTTTTGACGTAGAAGAAAAACCCGAAAGCATCACCATTATGGGTGCAGGATATATTGGTTTGGAAATAGCCATGGCATACAATCGATTAGGGGTGAAGGTCAGGATCATCGAATTTACAGATCGGGTATTACGAACACAGACACCCGATATCAGTGAAGCATTAGAAACTCAAATGAGAAAAGAAGGCATTGAAGTACTTCCTAATTTCAGGGCATTAAAATTTGAAAGCCACGGAAGTGAAACTATTATTCATTGCAAATGTCCAGACGGCTCGTTTACTAAAATTACAGAGAAAGGGAAAGTTGTCATTGCCACAGGGACAAAACCCAATACAGGCAAGCTAGGTTTGAAAAATATCGGATTGACCTTGACCCAAACCGGGCACATAGCTGTGAATGAAAAATTGGAGACCAATTTAGCCAATGTTCATGCTGTTGGTGATGTAACCAATACTCCAGCATTTGTTTATACGGCAGCATTTGAAGGGAAAATTGCCGTTGAGAATGCATTTTCAGGAGCAGGAAGTAAAGCAGACTATGCCTCATTGCCCTGGGTAGTATTCACAGACCCGCAAGTAGCAGGTGCAGGATTAGACGAAGCGCAGGCAGAAGCTCAAAACATTCCGTTTGAGGTTTCTAAATTAGAACTTAAAGACGTACCGAGAGCAATTGCTGCCAATGACACAAGAGGATTTATTAAACTTATTCGCAATACGGATACAGATAAATTAATTGGAGCAAGGGTAGTCGCACCCGAAGGAGGAGAACTGATTCAGCAATTAAGCATGGCCATCAAATACGGCATAACGGTAAAAGACTTGGCGGAAAGTTTTTATCCCTACCTGACATTAGGAGAAGGTATCAAATTAGCAGCTATCACGTTCGGTAAAGACGTTTCCAAATTGAGTTGTTGTGCCAGCTGATACTAAGTAAGAACAAAGACATTGGCTATTTCCTGTAATCCAGTGCTGGCTTGCGATCGCCAATCAACGACTCATACGCAAAGTTGTCGCCCTGACGCTTCCGAAGTTCCTTCCAGGATTCGGTAATTACAGCTGCGTTGTCAAATAAATCGGCGGCTGTCAACGCCATCGTTTTGGCCGCAACCAACATTCCTTTGCGCCCTATCGTTGTGCCTCCAGCAGCAACGGCCTGCCAACTGTGCGCAGCCGTGCCCGGAACCCACGTCGCGGTGCTCAACCCAACGGTCGGGACCACCCAACTTACGTCGCCTACATCGGTCGAGGCCGGGAAAGCCGTTTCGCTTACCACAAACGGACGGATTTCATTGGTGGACTCCAGGGATGGAACCGATCCGGTAAATGACTGCTGTATTTTCGTTGCGAAAGCTTTTTCATCCGCAGAATAAACATATCCGCCTACGGCGCGCAAATTGGCATCCATAATCTTGGCCAGCGCCGCATTGGGAACGAGGTTGAATACGCCGCCGGTGACTTCGACCTCCACCCGGGTATCTGTTCCCATGGCTGCACCTTCCGCCGCACGCACGATACGATTCCAGATAGCCTTCACCTCTTCTGCTTTGGGATGCCTCACATAATAATAGACTTCTGCGAAAGCGGGGACCACATTCGGTGCTTCGCCACCGCGGGTGATAACATAATGAATGCGGGTGTCGGAGGAAACGTGCTCACGCATCATGTTCACCATGGCATCCATTGACTCGACGCCATCCAGCGCGGATCGACCACGTTCGGGAGAGCCGGAAGCGTGCGAAGCCACACCGTAGAACCTGAATTTTCCGGTCTTGTTGGCCAGTGAAGGCGCTGCCCCTGCGCTGTTTTGAGCTCCGGGATGCCAGTTGATGACGGCGTCCACATCCTTGAAAAGTCCGTCACGGACCATATATACTTTTCCTGAGCCCCCTTCTTCCGCAGGCGTTCCATAAAATCGAAGGGTGCCTGCTTTCTTGTTGGCAATCATCCAGTCCTTAACGGCGATGGCGGCAGCGGCCGAAGCCACGCCAAACAAATGATGTCCGCATGCATGGCCTGCCACTTGTCCCGGAATTGGTTTTACTTCGGGAACCGCCTCTTGTGAGACCCCGGGAAGGGCATCGTACTCGCCGAGGATTCCGATGACGGGTTTTCCGGTTCCGTACGAGGCGGTGAAAGCCGTGGGCATCCCCGCGACATTGTCCTGGACGGTAAACCCAGCCTCTTTAAGCATCTGCTGAAGAAGTGCTGAACTTTGCTTCTCCTGGTATCCTACTTCTGCGAACTCCCAGATTTTCTGGGCGGCGGCAGCATAGGCATCGGCCCGGGAGTCGATAGTTTTCGTAATGTCTTGTTTTGTTTTTTGAGCGAAGACGAGTGTGCTGGTTGCGAAACAAAGCACGAGCAGGGCTGGGAGTTTCATAATCTTTTGATTTGTTCAAACATATAGAGTAAAACACAACTTTGAAAGCGGTCTCAGGATCAGCGGCATTCCCGGTCAGGAGGAGTATAGGCCTGTTCGGTCGGCGTTTCAGGCTGCTGGCGGTTTACTTTCCGCTCCACCCGAACTACGATAACCAGAATCATGATGAAAATCAGAATGACCAGAAAGTACATGAATACCCGCAAGATTTTCTTCAGCCGCATTTCTTCGCCATGGCGCTCCAGGACTGCGCCGTAATTCCGAAACCGCTCAGCGCCCCGCCCCGTTAGTTTTTGCCTTCGCAACCGGATCTCGTTCTTACTCATTGTACTTCAGTTTAATGTTGAAATTCTTTCGCAATTTGTCCAAGGCACGGTACGTGCGCATCTTGGCTCCGCTCTCGGTGATATCCAGGATGTAAGCAATTTCCCGGAAGTCCTTGTTTTCGAAAAAGCGCAACTCCAGTACTTGCAACATGTCCGTAGGCAAATCCTTCAAGTAGGCAAGAAGTCGCTGAATCACCTCTTCGTCCCATTCGCCGGGATCCGTGACCTGCTCTACCAGCTCACGTATGCGAAGCTCTTCGATGCTGAAGACTTTACTGCCTTTCTTTTTGCGATAGTATTTATTGACTTCGTTGGTGGCAATACGGTAGAGCCATGCAGAAAAGGGAAGTCCCCGGAATTCGTACCGCGGCAGGTGATGCAGGACGTTGACGAACGTCTGCGAGCACAGATCGCCTGCTGTTTCATCGTCGCCGGTTTGCCGAAGAATGAAATAGAAAATGCGGTCGAAATACTTTTCATAGAGGACGGCAAATGCCCTCGGGTCACGCCTGGACCGCTCAATGATCTCATTCTCCGCATGAATTTCATCGTCCCGCATGGCTGTTGGGTCTAATGTAATAATGCAATCCTTTCTGCTAAGACACAAACAGCCTCGGAGGAGATGGAATGCAGGTGTTCGGAACCATTCCGCAAGAATTCACGTAACTTGAGGTAACGGTTTGAGTGCAATTATCCACCATATTGAAGGTATGTTCCGGAAACGGTTTTTGGCAGCCATAGGCGTGATCTTCATGCTGTGTGCAGCCACTTCTGCTACTTCACAACACTACGCGTTGCGTCAGTATACGGCGGTAGATGGCTTGCCGCAATCCCAGGTTAACGCCATGGTGGAGGACCGGTACGGATATTTGTGGATGGGCACTTCTGGCGGAGGACTGGCGCGGTTCGATGGACGCGAATTCAAGGTTTACTCCACGTTTGATGGCTTGCTCAGCAACATCATCACTACACTCTTTATCGACTCCCGAGGCTCGATCTGGATTGTTCACCCGCAGGGGATTACCCGCTTCAACGGATTGGACTTTAAGAGATTTCAATCATCGGCCTCAGGAGACCGGCTAAAGCGAATCCGCAAACTGGTGGAGTTTCAGGATACGATCTTCATGTTCTCCAACCCGGGCATGATCGGCCGCATCTACAACGACTCGGTGCACTTTTGGTCGAGACCCATCCTTCCCGGAAAATCTATTTTCTTCACCCATGTTTCGGCGAGCGGCATCCCCTGTTTCTACCTCAACGACAGTTCGTTTGTAATTCCATCCAACGCCGGCTACCGCACCTTTTCTCATGCCCGCGTATTCAACACGGCCTACAATATGTATAACCGCGCCGATGAAATCTGGATCGAATCAGACAAGGGTACGTTCGCGCTCGACCTTACGACCGGGACCTTCAGCCCACGCACCAAGATGATCAGCCGGTACATTATTTGTTATGACGAACCGACAGCAACGTATTGGACGCGGGACGAGCGTACCCTTTTTCGGGAGCGTGTGGTCGGCAACCACGTGGAACTGGACACGGTGCTGCAGGACATCCCCATCATTCAGGTACTTCTTGACCGCGAGGGGAATGCCTGGTTCGGAAGCGCCGGGAACGGGTTGTACCGTTTCTATGCAAAAGATTTCAACAAGCTGTCGCACCGTACCCGGCGCATCATGGCCGTGCATGAGGATGCTGCGAAGAACCTCTGGATTGGCGGAGCGCAATTGGTTCTGGTCCGGGGAGGGAAGGAAAAAGCATTTCCGTTGCCCAACGGCAACGACGACGCCGTGCGCACGATCCGCTCGAGCCCTTCCGGTACTGTATGGGTAGGATCTTATTCAGGCCTGGGGAGGTACGTTGAATCGGAGGGCCGATTCAACTGGTTTACACGTGAGCACGGTCTTTCGAGTGCCTATGTGACCGCCCTGGAATTCGACGGCGCGAATAGAATGTGGATAGGGACAACGGGCGGCGGACTGAATGTGTTTGATGGGAAGGCCTTCCATCCCTTTGTGACAAGCCAGCCGGGCCTGAAGAATATTGCTTCGCTTTGCTACCTCCCTTCGATGAACACGCTGTTCATCGGAACAGAGTTCGGCCTCCATGCCATGAAGGATGAGAAGTTGGTGAGTATCCCGTTGCCTGAATTCGAAAACACCACGATTCTGTCGCTCGCGCCGTTTCGGGATTCCCTCCTTCTGGCCGGTTCGGGCGGCGCTGGTGTGGCTATTATTGATCCGCGCCGCGCCACCCATACGTTTATCGGGCCGCGTGAGGGATTGCCTTCCGGCTTCGTGTTTTTTGTCAGCGTTGATGATGAAGAGCGGGTATGGATCGGTACGGAAAAGGGAATTACGCGGGTCATGTTGAATGACAATCTGGAAATTTCCCAGACACGCGATTTTGGATTTAACAACGGCCTTACGGGAATTGAAACGAACCAGAACGCATACTTCCTTTCTCCACAGAAGAAATATTTTGGACTCATCGATGGCCTTTATGAATACCATGAGAGCGAAAAGGCCACACGCCATTCATACCCCGTGCATCTCACGGGGATCGAAATCCAGTTCGGGGAGACTCCGGTGCTTCCATATGGAAGGCCCGCAGCCGGGTTCTTCAATCTACCTGCGTCCCTGGTCCTTCCAGCTGACAAAAACCACGTTACGTTCTATTTCAACCGGGTCGACAAGTGGTATCCGAATGCCGTACGTTACAAATACTTCCTGAAGTCTTTTGACAAATCATGGTCACTACCTTCCGCAATGGGACGTGTGACCTACAGCAACCTTCCCACGGGCAGCTATGAATTCCAGGTGATCTCCACCAATAAGGAGGGGAGTTGGGATGAACTTCCGATTTCATACCCGTTTACCATCGAGGCCCCTTTCTACCAGACCGCGACGTTCTACCTGCTGCTGGGAGGGATGGCCTTTGGATTAGTGGTGCTTTTCATTTTCGCCCGGATGCGTCGAAATGTTTCACGCGCGATCCAGGTGGAACACATACGGCAGCAGGAGCAAGAATTTCTACGAAAGGAAATTGCCAGGGATTTTCATGACGACATGGGCAATCAGCTTACCCGCATTATCAATTATGTAAGCCTGATGCGGCTCAATGGGCAGGGTCCGGGCCAGGATCTTTACCGCAAAGTGGAGGAGTCGGCAAAATACTTATACAACGGGACGCGGGATTTTATCTGGGCGATCGACCCCGTCAACGACGATTTGGCTAAATTGTTCCTGCACATTCGGGACTTTGGGGAAAAGCTATTCGAGGAGAAGGGAATCCATTTCCGGGCGTTTAACGAGATTACCGAAAAGGTGAGGCTTCCGTACGGATTTAGCAGGGAAGCAAACCTCATCTTCAAGGAAACGATGACGAATGCCTTCAAACATTCGGGCGCAACCAACGTTTCATTCTATATGCGCCTGGTGGATGGTGGATACCGGATGGTGCTTGAAGACGACGGCGTAGGACTGGATATTGAGCAGGTTCAGGTCTCTAACGGGATCAAGAACATAAAGGCACGGGCAGAGAAGATAAATGCCTCCCTGCAGTTCGACACGCCGACGGATGGCCGGGGAACTAGGGTTCAACTTATTTTTACATTAACCAAAAAACAGAATTATGACACCGCATTCCAAAAAACGGATCCTCATCGTAGAAGATGATGCTGAGATTCGCAACAGTTTCGTACTTATTGTCAATAGCTCTGAGAAATTTGCGGTCGTCAATGCATACGGCAATTGCGAAGATGCAATCAAGCACCTGAACCACGATAAGCCCGATTATGTGCTTATGGATATTGAGCTGCCGGGAATGAACGGCATTCAGGGCACTCGCGTCATCAAGGACAAGAGCCCCGCGTCAGAAATTATTATGGTCACCGTGTATGAAGACAATGAGCTCGTATTTGAAGCGCTGAAGGCCGGCGCGACGGGCTACATTACGAAGAGTTCTAACCACCTGGAGTTGCTGTCGGCGCTGGAAGAGATCTCAAAAGGAGGCGCTCCCATGAGCAGCAAGATTGCCCGCCTGGTTATCGATAATTTTCACATCAATCCTAATTCGCCGCTCACCAAACGCGAAACGGAGATATTGTCATTGATTTCGGAGGGGAAAACCTACACACAGATATCGGAGCAGTTGTTTATTTCGAAGGAAACGTCAAAAACGCATATCAAGAATATTTATGCGAAGCTGCAGGTGAACAGTAAATCACAGGCGCTTGCGCGGGCTGCTCAGGACAAGCTGATTTGACCAGCGTCTGTCCTTCAGAGTCCCCTTCGGGAGACTCTGAGGTGAAGTGAACAGTAAATCACAGGCGCTTGTCCAGGGTGCGAAGGTTAAGCTGATTTGACGGCGCTTAGGCTACCTATCTTCTGTCCCCGCAGAGTCTCCCGCAGGGGACTCTGGGGAACCTTGAACTTCCATTTCCACGCATAGTCTCCAATATCTTTCTTTGCAGTGTCTCCCCAAGGGAACTCTGCGAACCCTGAACTAATCTGGAATTCCTTTCTGTCCCTGCAGAGTCTCCCGCAGGGGGCGTCGTAGGCATTGGCTAAGTCAAACAAGTCCCTCCATTCATGGCAGGTAATTCGTTATAAACAGAACTATGTCATCATGCCCAACCACCTTCATGCGCTCATAGCTTTCAGAAATACCAAGGGTGAATCGATAAACAAAATAGTTGGAAATGGAAAAAGATTCATGGCTTACGACATTGTAAGCCGGTTGAAAGAATTGAATCGGATTGATGTTTTGGTGCAATTGTCACTCAAGGTCACTCGAAGGGAAAAGAAGATAGGGAAAATTCATCAGGTGTTCCGGCCATCATTTGATTGGAAGGAGTGCAAGACATTGCAGTTAATTAGGCAAAAGCTCAATTACATCCACTTAAACCCAATCAAAGGAAAGTGGAGGCTGGCAGGGCAGTACTGGGAGTATCCACACAGTTCGGCCATTTTTTTTGTTTCCGGAAAGCAGGGTGTTTATCCTGTATTGGATATTGGGGAGCTAGAGGATATAGATTTGACCGTTCCGTTTACTGCAGAGTCCCCTGCGGGAGACTCTGCAGTAAAGTCGATGGGCCGTGACTTCCTCAGAGTCCCCTTCGGGAGACTCTGAGGTGAAGTGAAACGGCAAGTCACAGGCGCTTGCGCGGGCTGCTCAGGATAAGCTGATATGACTGGCGTTTAGGCTACCTATCTGGCTGGCCGACAGGCAAATATCCCTTATGAAGTGTGATTTATCGGGAGGGCGAAAGCCGTATCTTTGATTATCAATTTTGGGTAAGGTTGGGTGGCTGATCCTGGGTTCATGGGTGGAATTAGGCGGCCACCTTCCTTTTTTATTCCGTTCATCCTTTTGTGAGTTGAAATCTCATCCCTGATTCCTTAGCTTTTGGGGTTTAACTTACTTATGAGAAAACTCCTTACCCTCTCCTTCATCCTTGTTGTATTTGCAAGTCACGCGCAACGAAAGAAGCAGATTGATCCGCCTGCGGTAGCGACATCGCAGCCTGCTCCCGGTCCAGCCACCATCGATGGTAAAACGGCAGGGATGAAAAAGCACCCCGGTTTTTTTGATTATTACTATGATGAGAAGCAGGACAAGATCTTCCTTGTCGTCGACAAGTTTGATTATGAATTCCTGTACGTAGAATCGCTGACGGCAGGAGTCGGGTCCAACGATATCGGGCTGGACCGAAATCAACTGGGGCGCGATCGCGTGGTGAAATTTGAGCGCAAAGGCCCCAAAGTCATGCTAACGGAAATCAACCTGCGGTTCCGTGCCACCACCGAAAATGCGGCGGAACGAAAAGCAGTGGCTGAAGCCTTTGCCTCTTCCGTACTCTGGGGGTTCACCGTTACCGCCGAAGAAGGAGGGAAGGTGCTTGTGGATGCCACCGATTTCTTCCTGCAGGACGCACACGATGTCATCGGATCTTTGCGCGGCGCACAGCAGGGAACGTATGCACTTGACAAGTCCCGCTCCGCCTTTTACCTGCCCCGAACGAAAAATTTCCCGCAGAATTCTGAAGTGGAGGTGACCCTCACGTTTACCGGTCAGCCTGCCGGAGCCTATATCCGGAGTGTGGCCCCAACCCCGTCGAGCATTACAGTAAGGGAGCACCATTCCCTGGTGCAACTCCCCGATAACAATTACAAGCCCAGGAAGTTTGATCCGCGCGCAGGGTTCGGCAGCTCGTCGTATTACGACTATGCTACACCGATCAGCGAACCGCTGGAGAAGCGCTTCATCAGCAGACATCGCCTGAAGAAGAAAAATCCTTCGGCTGCTGTCAGCGAACCGGTTAAGCCAATTACTTACTATCTCGACCCCGGCACACCGGAGCCAATACGTTCGGCGTTGCTGGACGGAACCCGCTGGTGGAACCAGGCCTTCGAGGCGGCTGGTTACAAAGATGCCTTCCTGGTGGAAATGTTGCCGGAGGATGCGGACCCAATGGATGTACGCTATAATCTCATCAACTGGGTTCACCGGTCAACGCGGGGTTGGTCCTACGGTGCTTCGGTATCCGATCCGCGAACAGGCGAAATCATCAAGGGACATGTTACGCTTGGCTCGTTGCGGGTTCGGCAGGACTTCCTCATTGCAGAAGGCCTCCTTGCTCCCTACGAGACTGGCAAACCGGTTTCTAAAGAAATGGAAACGCTGGCTCTCAGCAGGCTTAGGCAGCTTGCAGCCCATGAAGTCGGCCATACCATCGGGCTGGCTCATGCGTATTCTTCCAGCGGCGAGAACCTCGCGTCGGTTATGGACTACCCACACCCGGTTGTGAAACTTGTTAACGGCAAGATTGATGTGAGTGAAGCATACGATACAAAAATTGGTGCCTTTGACAAGGTTATGATCGCCTACGGCTATCAGGATTTTCCGGAAGGAACCAACGAGGACAATGCCCTGAATGATATCATTCAGAATTCACTGAAGTCAGGCTTTACATTCCTTTCCGATCAGGATGCACGGCCTGCCGGGAGCGCCCATCCCTACGCGCACCTCTGGGACAACGGAAAAGATCCGGCAGCCGAACTAAACAGGTTGCTCGACATCCGGGCGGTGGTGATGCGCAACTTTGGAGAAAACAATATAAGGCCCGGCGCACCCATGGCGACGCTGGAGGAGGTCCTCGTCCCCATGTATTTTTTCCATAGGTATCAGGTGGAAGCCGCCTCCAAAGTAGTTGGAGGGGTGAACTACCGGTATGCCTTGCGTGGCGATGGACAACCTGTCGCGGAATTGCTCACTCCCCAGCAGGAGTTGAATGCGCTGGAAGCGCTGATCCGCAGCGTCCAGCCTTCCACGCTCATGATTGGTGAAAACATCCTGAAACTCATCCCACCCCGTCCGCTTGGCTACACACGGCACCGCGAACTCATTAAAGGAAAGACGGAGATGACCTTTGATCCGCTGTCGGCAGCTGAGACGGCTGCCGACATGACCTACAGCATGGTGCTCCACCCGGCGCGCGCGAACCGACTCTTTGAGCATCACTCCCGCGACGCAAGGCTTCCCTCGTTGGAGAGCGTGATCGACCGGCTGTTGCTCTCCGCTATTAAGGCCACCCCCAAGAATGGGTATGAAGGCGCGGTGCAAATGGCTATCGACTATGCCTTGTTTACAAATCTTGCAAAGCTGGCACTTAGCCCCGATGCAGGAGCCCCGGCGCGTGCAATTACAACGATGAAACTGCGCCAGCTCAAGGGATGGCTTACGGCCCGTCCAGCCGGCACAAACGAGGAGTGGTCAGCATTTTATACCTATGTCGGGGAGCAGATCGGACGCCTGGAAGACGATCCGGAAGAATTTAAGATCAAGAACGCATTACCGTCTCCTCCGGGTCAGCCCATCGGCGATTATGACCCAGATTTTTGTACAAGAAACTAAACGTTAAATCCATCCTAACACATGAAGAAATTTATTACAACCCTGGTACTGCTTGGTATCGTTTCCATGGGATTCTCCCAAAAGCTGAACATGGAAAAATTCAAAGGCATGAAGCCCCGCAGCATTGGCCCGGCCAGCATGAGCGGCCGTATTACGGCAATCGACGCGGTAATCAGTAATCCAGACATTATATATGCCGGCGCTGCTTCAGGCGGCGTTTGGAAGTCAACCAGCGGAGGAGCCTCCTGGACGCCACTCTTTGATAAAGAGAGCACGTTGTCGGTAGGGGCGATCGCCATCCAGCAGGATAACCCTTCTGTGGTGTGGGTTGGAACCGGTGAGGGGAATCCGCGCAACAGTCTGAATGGCGGCGACGGCATTTATAAGAGTCTTGACGGCGGAGTGACCTGGAAAAAGATGGGACTTGAAAAAACCCGTCACATCCACCGCATCATCATTGACCCTAAGAGTACCAATACGGTGTACGTGGGTTCTATCGGATCCCCCTGGGGAGACCATCCTGAGCGCGGCGTATACAAAACAACAGACGGTGGAGTAACCTGGTCCCAGATACTATCGGTTGACAGCCGAACCGGCCTTGGTGAACTTGTCATGGATCCGGCCAATCCGAACAAGTTGATCGCCAACATGTGGGAACATCGGCGCCAACCCTGGACATTTAAGTCGGGTGGACCCGGATCAGGTCTCCATATTACGTATGACGGTGGAAAAACCTGGAAGAAGATCACAAGCAAGAATGGTCTGCCCGAAGGAGAACTGGGACGGATGGGTCTGGCCATTGCACGCAGCAAGCCCGAAGTGGTATACGCACTCGTGGAGGCTAAGAAGAATGCCCTCTACCGTTCTGAAGATGGCGGTGAAAAATGGACGATGATCAATGACAAGAGTGAAATCGGCGACCGGCCGTTCTATTATTTTGAGATTTATGTTGATCCCAAGAACGAAAACAGGGTCTATACTATTTACTCTGGCGTTAACATTTCCGAAGACGGCGGGAAATCCTTTTCAAGGACACAAAGCGGCATTCACCCCGACCATCACGCCTGGTGGATTAATCCGGAGAATCCGAATTTGATTATTGAAGGCAACGATGGGGGCGTCAACATCAGCCGCGACCGGGCACAGACGTGGGCATTTGCTGAAAATATTCCTGTTGGACAGTTCTATCATATCAATGTCGATATGGATCAGCCTTATAACGTGTATGGCGGGCTTCAGGACAATGGTTCATGGGCTGGTCCAGCGTACGTTTGGCGCTCCGGTGGTATCCGCAATTCATACTGGCAGGAATTATTTTTCGGCGATGGGTTTGATGTGGTATCTGATCCAGACAACAGCCGCTATGGGTACGCTATGTCGCAGGGCGGCAACCTGGGCAGGTATGATCTGGCAACGGGTCAGACAAGTTTTATAAGGCCGACCCATCCCGATGCAAATTTTACTTTGCGCTATAACTGGAATGCAGCCATTGCTCAGGATCCGTTTAATAACAACACGATTTACTATTGCAGTCAACTGGTGCACAAATCCACCAACAAGGGTACGACGTGGGAAATCATTTCCCCTGACCTCACCACCAACAATCCTGACAAGCAGAAGCAGTTCGAGAGTGGCGGACTGACGATGGATGCAACCGGTGCGGAAAATCACTGCACGATACTCACCGTCGCGCCAAGTCCGGTAAAGGAGGGCGTGATCTGGGTTGGCACGGATGATGGGAACGTACAACTCACGCAGGACGGCGGCAAGTCGTGGGCCAACGTATCCGCAGGAATCGCGGGAATGCCGAAGAACGCATGGGTGGCACAAATTCAACCGTCGCGCAAGAATGCCGGCGAGGCGTTCGTAGTAGTAAATAATTACCGCCAGTTTGACTACAAGCCTTATTTGTTCCGTACCCGTGATTTCGGAAAAACATGGGAAAGTCTGGTTAGTTCCGCCCAGGTAGGTGAAAGCAATTACACGCTCGCTGTGGCACAGGATCCCGAGGAGCCGAAGCTCCTTTTTCTCGGTGCTGAAAATGGTTTGTTTGTGAGCATCGATGAGGGAAGGAACTGGACTAAATGGACGAATGACTTTCCAGCGGGCGTTCCGGTTATGGACCTGGTCATCCATCCGCGTGAGCATGACCTCGTGATAGGTACTTTTGGACGCGCCATTTGGGTATTGGACGACATCCGTCCGCTACGCGAACTGGCAAAGTCCGGCGAAAGCGCCATGGCAGGTGTTGTCAAGGTGTTCCCTGCTCCCGATGCATTTCTGGCTTCGGTCCAACAACCGTCCGGCCCGCGGTTTGAGGCTGACGCGATTTTCAACGGACAGAATCGTCCGTTGGGTGCACGAATTACTTACGCGATGAATAAGCCCGAAGAAAAGAAAGAGGAGAAGGTTACAGCGAAGCCTGATACAAAGTCGGGAAAGAAAACAGCCGAAGCACCTGCAGCGAAGCCAGAGTCAAAAGGAGACAAGGGGGCTGTCAAATACGATTCCGTCAAGCTGGAGATTGTGAATGGAAAAGGGGAGGTCATTAACACCATTCGCCAAAAGGCCCCCGAAGACAATGGGATGCAGCGTATGACCTGGAATCTTACCGAAAAGAGTGAACGTCAGCCTTCCCGCGAAAAGCCGCGTGAAGGACAGGGTGGTGGCGGAGGATTTGGTGGTTTTGGGGGCACCCAGGTGCTGCCCGGGACCTACAAACTTCGCCTGTCATACGGAGGTCAAAAGGATTCGACGATGGTATCGGTAAAAGCCGATCCGCGATCCGATGCTCCGGTATCCATCCTGGAGGAACGCTTTGCAATGACGAAAGGACTCCAAAAACTTACCAAGGTAACGTCGCTTGCCACCGAACGCCTTCGCGAAAGCAAAGAGGTTGTGGAGGACTTTGAAAAGCGAATCAAAGACAGCAAGCGAAAGGATCTGAAAGAAGCGAGCGACAAGACCAAGGCGATGAAGGATACCATCAATTTGGTTTTTGATTACATCCTGGGAAAGGAAGATAAACGGCAAGGAATCGTTCGCAGTCCTGATCCGAGCCGATATTCGTACGTTCAGACTGCCCAGCAATATGTTGGGCGTTCACGCAACCTTGTCAGCGAAACGGATCATCGGGTGATGAAGCATGCAGAAGACAAGATTGCAGAGATTGTGAGCCGGGTAAATGCGTTTTACGAAACAGCATGGCCCGCCTACAAAGCAGCTATGGAAAAGGTGGAGTTGTCTCCGTTTAAGGCGTACGAACCCCTGAAGCAAAACTAAGTTGTTGGCACGAGGGGTTGGCACATCGTTCCTGAAAGCGCGCTGCTGCGTAGTGGTGGCAGACGTATGATCAGGGTATCGGGCCAGGCATATCAGTATCCGGGCAGCAGGCGTATTGCCTTCCAGGATTTTGATATTGGCGCAGGCGCCCACGGTTTGCTCTTGGGTGATTCGGGGAGCGGCAAAACCACGCTCCTGCACCTGGTAGGTGGGCTGCTGCGCGCTCAACAGGGAACCATTGAGGTGCAGGGAACGGACCTTGCGAAGCTCTCGGAATCCAGGCTGGATGATTTTCGCGGAAAGCATGTTGGGTTTGTCTTCCAGAAAAACCACCTGATCACGGCGCTCTCCGTTGAAAAGAACTTGTTGGTAGCACCCTTTTTTGCGGGACTTCCTCCGGATCTTGTCCGCGTGGAGGAAATACTCCGCTCGCTGGGGATTGAAGAACAGCGGCACGCACGGATACGCGAACTGAGCCACGGGCAAGCGCAACGCGTTGCCATTGCCAGGGCATTGATCAACCGTCCCGGTGTGATTCTGGCGGATGAACCGACTTCTGCCCTCGACGACAGAAACTGCGAAAAGGTGATCCGGCTGCTCATCGATGCATCGGAGAAGCAGGGAGCCACGCTGCTGGTGGCAACGCACGATCAACGGTTAAAGAAAATCATTCCTCACCAGATTCAACTGTAGCATCGAATGAACCTTTTTCAACTGGTATGGAGTTACCTCCGGGCACGGCCTCTTACTACGGCTCTGAATATTTTTTTGCTGGCGCTTGGAATAAGCGTGATCACCGTTCTCCTGCTTTTCACAAACCAAGTTCAGGAAAAAGTTAGTTCGAATGCGAAGGGAATTGATCTGGTCGTGGGCGCCAAAGGAAGTCCGCTCCAACTTATTCTCTGCAGCATCTTCCATCTGGACTTTCCTACAGGAAACATCAAACTGTCGGACGCTGAGAAGATCGTTCGCCACCGGTTGGTGAAGAAAGCCATCCCACTCGCTCTCGGTGATAGTTATGGTGGATACCGAATCGTGGGGACCACGCCGGAATATCCAGCGTTATACGGGGCAGCATTGGAGACAGGGGCGTGGTGGGAAAAAGACCTGGAGGTAACGCTGGGGGCGGTTGCCGCCGACCGCACTGGCCTGCGGGTAGGTGACACGTTCACCAGCGCACATGGACTCACGGGAGACGGACATGGACATGAGTTGAGTCAATATGTGGTCGTGGGAATCCTGCAGCGGAGCCAAAAAGTGATTGACAACCTACTCTTTACAGGCATCGAGAGCGTCTGGCGGGTACATGAGATCGGTGAGGCCGATTCCATCACCCTGCTTCATCCTTCTACACTTGTTTCCACGCGCGAGGCAGGAGACTCTACCCTTGAAATTACTTCGTTGCTGGTCCAATACCGCAACCCGCTTGCCATCCTTCAGCTTCCGCGATATGTAAACAATGTCGGTAACCTCCAGGCGGCTTCCCCCGCGTTTGAGACTGCCCGGTTATTTTCAATACTGGGCGTCGGGGTGGATGTGCTGCGGGGCTTCGCGCTGGTCCTGATCCTGATCTCGGCAGTAAGTATTTTCATCGCCCTCTATAATTCACTAAAAGAGCGCAAATATGATTTGGCCATCATGCGGTCCATGGGCGCCGGGAGGCGAATGCTTTTTCTTTCCATGATCATGGAAGGAGCGGTCCTTACCCTGCTGGGGAGCGTAGCCGGCCTGTTGATGGGGCACAGTGCCCTGTATGCCTTTACATTTCTGGCGGGGGACTCTGCTTCGGGGCTAGATCCACTTGCTTTCTATCCAGCCGAAGCCGTATTGCTTGGCGCCAACCTCATGTTGGGGATTTGCTGTTCGCTCCTTCCGGGGATACAGGCCTACCGTACTGACATTCACCGTGTGTTGGCCGGCAACTGAAATGGAAAGTAATGTTTGTTGTATAGTTTTGTCGCTAAACAGGCTCTCATGAAAAAATGTACCCTCATCCTTTTTGTCATCACCAGCTATGCGTCGGCACAAACTCAATCTGACGGTTGGGCATTGTTTGCCAAGACGAAATTTGAGGCGAAGTACAATACCAAGTCTGCGGAGTATTTTCTGTACCCTATATTTTCGACAGAGCTGAAAGACCTCGTGGGCAAGGAAGTTAGTTTGGAAGGGTACTATCTACCGATCGATATCGAGGGGGACGCATACATCATCCTTTCAAAATATCCGTATAGCCAATGTTTTTTCTGTGGAGGTGCCGGCCCGGAATCCATAGCCGAGGTGACATTCAAAGCAAAACCCGGCAAATTCCAGATGGATCAGTTTCTGCGGGTCAAAGGGAAATTGAAATTGAATGAAGGAGATATCGAACACGGCAACTTTATTCTTGTCGATGCAGTGATAGTAGGTAAGTAAGAAAGATCAGACCTTCTGCAACGCAGGATATTTCTGCTGCAGCCACTCAAACGAGCCGAAAAGCAGTCCAGAGAATACGAGGTTTCCAATCGCCATATTCCTAAGGAATGGTAAGGCTAGGTAAAGGCATTTGATCAGTCCGGTTAAATCTTTGGTGAACGGAAGGCCGGTGGTGATATCTATGCCGCCGCCAATCCAAACGCCAAGATCAGCAATAAGCCAGTGGAGAAACGCAGCGCCGATCGCTGTAGTTATGACGCTGAATATGGTCACCCGCTTCATAAAATATCCAAGCATTACGATCAGGGCAAAACTTCCATATATCCAAAGCATTTCGGAGTGGAAAAAAGTCCAGGTGTCGTAATAGTACATCCGGTTTATAAAAATATCGCTTATCCACAGCACCAGCATAGGTACCAGAAAGGCTCTCCACCTGTCAGCAAAATAGCAGCCCCCAAAGAGGGCCATCGCCCCAATTGGTGTGAAATTGCTCAAGATGCTGAACGTGGGGCTTGATTGTAAAAGACGGAATACTGCCGCACCAAGTATCATAATGATAAGAAGTGTGGTTCGTGGTTGTAAAGTTTTCAGTGACATAATTTAGAATCTATAGTTGAATCCTACCATCATATTGATCTTGAGTGTGTTGTACCCATAAGTTTCCATGTAGTCCTTATTCATCAGATTTTTTACGTCTGCGAAGATTTTAAAGTTGTCATCTATCAGGTTATATTCCATATATACGTCAAGCAGTGAAAAGGTGTCAAGGCTTACGTTTTCAGTGGTAAAATTCGATAAATTAAAGTACAAATCCGAGCGACCGGAGAATGCCCTGAGATTGGCGCTGACGAAAAGTTTTCTCGTTGCTTGATAGCCCACAAATACTCCAACGGAGTGGCGCGGGCGCCGGAAGAGATTATTGTAACTGGTGTCTTTTAGTCCACCCTTGTCAGTCACTCTACCGTCTATATATGCATACCATGCGCGGAGGTTCAGGCCTTTCCTGACTTTTACATTCAGTTCGATTTCAATGCCGTTGTCATCCTGTTCATTGAGGTTGATATACTTTGACTGAAAGGTATTTGGGTCAAAAGAATAGAATATCAGGTCAGAAATTTTCCGCTTGAAGGCCGTTACCCGCGCATCTAACTTGCCCGATAGGTTAAAAAACTGAATACCCCCCTCAAAGCTTTGGCTTCTCTCAGGTTTCAGATCGGGGTTTGCCCCAAATGGACCAAAAAGCTGACCCAGATTTGGAGACTTAAATCCGGTTGCAACATTGGCAAAGACTTTTACTTTTTTATTAATCAGGTAAGAAGGATTGAAACTGTATGTAAAAACATTTCCGAATTTGGAGTGACGATTGTAGCGACCACCAAGCTCGGCAGAGAAGCCATGGAAGTTTTTTATGAATACCGATCCATAGGGACTTGTGAGCGTCATGGAAGGATTCTTTTCTATAGCGGTTGTGTCGATTATCGAAATATCCTGGCGACTTACACCAACAAGAATTTGAAGGTGCTCACCCAGATTGTTATTCCAAAATATTTCGGCGTGACTAAACCTGCCTTTGTATACATTCAACCCAAAGTCAGTATCAAAAGTGCGATCAGTTCGGTCATAGCCATAAAGCAAGTTAACAGCTCCGTTTCTGAGGACATATTGTGCGCTGAACCCAGCATTCAGCAGATTGGAACTGTAGAAGTTTTTCCTGGAGTCAGTAAATGAGCCCGCGTCATAGCCGCCCCGGAAGTTAGTGTACCTGACATAAGGTCGGAGGGAAAGCGATTTATTTAGTATTAAGCCAGTATTGACCTGTATAGCATTTTGGTCATATCCATCGTTATCAAAACTTGAAGACCGTGTGGAGTCGATCGCCTCGCTGATACCATTTGTCTGATATCTTGAATAGTTGACCGCATACTCAAAGTTCTTTGAGCTGCCTGTAATTCCACCGTTTCCGCGGATCGTATTGTATGAACCATATCCTGCTGATGCAAATCCTTCTATTGGTTTGCTTCCCTTCTTTTTTGTGATGATGTTGATAACACCAGCAATTGCATCGCTTCCATATAAAGTAGATTGGCTGCCTTTTAGAATTTCTATTCGTTCAACTTGATCGATGGGGATCAGTCTGAGATCGTATGCTCCCCCTCCCAGTGAAGAAGGATCGTTCAAAGGTATGCCATCCAAAAGCACCACCGTATAATCACTCTTTGCGCCACGCAGGAAAACTGACTTGTCCTTACCCGGATTGCTATTTGCCCCGTTGATAATTAGCCCTGTTTGCTCGTTTAGCAATTGTGAGACGTCTTTGCCTGAACTTCTGGCGATTTGAACTTCATCGATGATCGTGAGAACCTTTGCTGTTTCATTCACATCTTTCGGGAATTTAGTGGCTGTGATGACTAAGTCCAACAGCTTGACTGAGGATAAAGAATCCTGTTGGGCTTGGATTTGATTTGATGCCAGACACGTCATTGCAATCAATGAGATTGCCCATACTGTACGCTCTTTTTTCATGACCAATTGGTTTACATGTTTAGAAAAAAGAGTAAAAAACCTGATTGAAACTTTGGTTGTGCGAGCGTACCCTGGCGCGCAAAAACAATGTATCACAGCCGCCTTTTACCCGAAGCACTGAATAAACAAATTGTACAGGCAGGTCTCCTGGCTTCCCCAGCATTTGCAGCCTTCTCATGATGCGAATGCATCACAATGGCACTGTTTGCAAATGCGCAACTTCAGTTTCCTGAAGTTGGGGTTACAGTAGCGGGAACTGCCCCCGATTTTCACGGGGTTCCCTTTTAATCCTATGATCTTGTGAAGAGCATAAGAACCAATACGGACGCAAGTAAATGTTTTTCCAAGACTTTTAGAAATACGAAGAAAATCCAAACTGGAACCCAGCCGTCTTGGACGCGGGGTTACCAAGTAGATCACGCTGCCAGTTATAACGGTAGTTGAGCCGGATGACAGTCTGCGGATGAGGGCGCCAGCTAAGAGATGGAACAACGGAGAGGAAATCCTCAAAGATGTTCCCGCCGGTTTCGTTAAACGAGCCAACATTCCAGTCTACATATTCGAGGCGCATGGAGAGGTTGATGACGGACTGTTCAAACCCAAATACCGGCTTCCGGATGATGGGCTGAACGATATCGAGAAATCCGCCCATCTGACGATTTCCGTATTGCTGCGAATACGTGTCGGGTACATCGACATGTACAAAGGCCCACTCGGTGAAGATATATGTGCCCGTTGGTCTGAACGTGGTGTTGAAATCGACAGCCCAGGTATCTACCCTTCGTTTCTTGTCCAGGACCAATCCGTCATCCTGGAATTTGTTGTAGACACCACCCATGTAGGAAATTCCCAGTTCACCGATCCGTTTGTTCCGCACAGCAACTTTCGTGGTCAGCAGGGGTTCTCCGTTGAAACTTTCTTCAAACCGATCCCGGTTTAGTTTCGTGGCCGGGAGAAACGTTTTGTTTTGGTTGTTGGAGAGGATGTTGTCATCGAATCCGTTTGAGAGATAAGCCTCGTACGCATACACCCAATCCTTCTGGTACTTCTTGCCGTAAAATCCAAAGCCTACGTTGCTCCAGGTAGCTGGGAGGAGTTGAGTGGCAGAAATCGGCCGGTCGATGAATTCCCATTTGGGGCCGTCGTGGTTCTGGTTGAAGGCACCGATGGGGTTCATGATAATGCCGCCACGGAAATTCAGGAGCGGCTGGAACTCCATATCAACGGATGCGAATTCGATGTTGATTTCTTTGGTCCCATCTTCAAATTCTATTTCGGAAAGGAACTTGATGCGTTTGTAGATGGTCGAGGCAATGAACAGGGTCAGACGCTTCATTTGAAATTGATGTCCTTCGGTTATACCGTCGGTGCCAAGGTGCTGCCAGTTTGCTTCCACGTAACCGCCCAGCGAAACCGGAGACTTTCCTACATCGAGGAACGGCCGGTTGTAGACGGCGTCCATATTCAGCAGCAGGCGCGATGTATCGGTGGAAACCCGCTTGAACAGGGTGCTGTCGATTTGACCGTACAGGGCCGTAGCGGAAAGAAAGATGAAAGTGGACAGAAGCAGGCGTATCATGGCTCAGCTGAGTTCGATCAATAATCTTTCCTCGTCAACTGACACGCGAAACGTTCGGAGGTTTTTATCGGCGGGTCCGGAGGTGACATCACCCCGGCTCGAGAACTCACTTCCATGGGCCGGGCAATGAAGGTGATCTCCGGCGGCCTGGAGCTCCGTACCCTGGTGGGAGCATTTCATGAGCAGGGCTGAATACAATTGATCTGAAAAACGGTACAAGGCAATCGGATATTCCAGGGAGTCGTTCCGCACAATGACATATTCCCTGTATGTAATGCCCGAGTCTTTCATTATATGAAACTCCTGCTTCATTACTGAGATTCCGTTGGGCTCCATGGTTCCGGTGACATACCGTGTCGGCTGACATCCTGTGACGACTCCGGCCAGCAAAGGAACTCCAAGGCATGAGGTGCAGGTTATCTTAACAAAATGGCGGCGGCTGATCATAGGCTTTCGAGAAAGCGGATCAGTTGCTTTCTTTCAGTTTCTGTCCGCGCAAGAAATGTATTCCTGCTAGCTGTGGCCTCGCCACCGTGAAGCAGGATGGCTTCTTCCATACTTTTCGCGCGCCCGTCGTGCAGGAGGAAATGGTTTCCTCCCTGGGAATTGCGGGCCAGGCCAAGCCCCCACAGGGGAGGAGTACGCCATTCGGCGGTAGTGGCTGAACCTTCTGTGTATCCGTCGTCCAGTCCGGGCCCCATGTCATGCAGCAATAAATCCGTATAGGGAAAGAAGGTCTTTTGAGATAGGGCAGCAATGCGACTTTTTCCGGTTGTAAGTTGTTGGGTATGGCACCCACCGCACCCAACGGCGGTGAAGATCTGCTTGCCGGCGAGTATCTCCATTTCGCCCTGGCTCCTTGGTACTGGCGCCTTCAGTGTCTTCAGGTAGAATACAACATCGAGGATTGTTTGATTGGAAATTTCGGACTCTATCTCCAGCCCGGTGTACGTGTCGATGGGCTCATAGGATGAAGCAATTCCGATGTCTTCATTATAGGCGGTGGCAGTTTGTTGCAGCAGATCATAAGTAGCTCCTTTCTTTCCAAAGCGCCCGATGTATTTCCCTGCCTGCGGGACGCTGTTGGGCCGCAGGGTAAGATAGTTCTTTACGGTAACCCAATTAGGAACCCCGCTGATTCCATTGCCATCCAAATCGTTCGGATCAGCGAGCGTCAGAATCGCGGCATCTTCCACAGCGTCCAGGAATCCCAATCCCGTGTTGGCAGGAGGCATCAGCCTGGTAAAGGTTGCGGAAGGTGGGATTTTCTCCGGAGTAAATCCTGGGATGGCACGGTGCTGAAGCTGTGGTCCGCCGCGATCCAGAAAGGAATTGCCGGTTGCATCGGTTTGCCCGAAACGCGTGAGTGTTGTAAACGGGTGGCCTTTCCCGTCCCCCGGGTGACACGTTCCGCACGAGGTAGCGACAAACAGGGGTCCCAGCCCATTCTTGGTGGTGAACACCTCGTCATTGAAGGCGATATCCCCGCGGATGAATAGGAGGTTCTCCGCCGAGGAAAGCCCCTCGACGGGACCGTCCAGAATCTTGTCGTCCGCCGGGCCGGCAGGTTCAAACTCTGCGCACGACAGACAAACAACAGCAAGCACGACGGAAAGGCGTATTCCCATGATAACTATTTAGAACTACAAAAATAATAATTTAGACGGATCTAAAAAATGAATCCGGGAATGGATCGTGTCGGGGATATGGAATGCTTAAAAAGCCCTACTTTTGGGACATGAAATACAGTGGCCCAATCACGTCAGACGGCTCCTTCCTTGTAAGGATGGGATCGCTGTTGATTGTGTGCGGCATGCTCGCCAGTCAGGTGGGCCTGAATTTTTTCCACAACCATCGGAATACGGCAGAAGAAACGGCACGCATCGTTTCCGTGCATGCTGGGGATTCAACTGTTCCCTGTTCAATTTGCGCACTGGGAGTAACGGCATCGTATTTTGTTGACGGATTTATTCTGTCAGTTCCTGGAGCCAATCCTGTTGAGTTCCAGGGGATGCAGGCGATGGCCACGCCACTGGTTCCATCCGCTGCTGCATCCGGCCGCGCACCTCCTGCGCAATAGGGTCATTGCTACCGCGACTTTAGCGGTACCGGCTCCTGCCTGATAGGCAGGTTCTTCCTATTTCAAGAATTGTCTTCTAATGAGCGCACGTTTATTCTATTTTTCGCTGGGATTCTTTGGATGCTGCTTGTATCTGCCTGCTCAACCTTGCCAGGAGCGGATAGAAGGGAGAGTGCTGAACGAGCTCGGCACTCCGATGGTGACCGTTTCAGTAGCGGTGGCATCACTTCATCAGGGAGCGGTCACCGACAGTCTCGGCCAGTTTACGATCAGGAATTTATGTGCCGGTGAATATATGGTGCAGTTCCGTCACCTGGGGTATAGGCCCCAAACCGTGAAGCTTGGTACAGGCGGCACGGATGCTTTCCTCATTATCATGGAGAGCGAGTCGGGGACGCTCAAGGAAATTATTGTCCATGAGGAGCATGATCATCTGGAGGGAATTCAGAACTACACGATATTGGGAGAGAAGCAGCTTAGTGAATCAGCAGGGAAGGCATTGGGTGAGGTTCTGAAAGAAATTCCCGGCGTAAGTTCAATTCAAACCGGCCCCGGTATTTTCAAACCTGTCATTCATGGTGTTCATAGCCAGCGTGTTCTTATTCTCAATCATGGAATCCGGCAGGAGGGCCAACAATGGGGCGCTGAGCATGCACCGGAGATCGATCCATTCATAGCTTCCAACATCCTCGTGATCAAGGATGCATCGGCTATCAAATACGGCACAGATGCGTTGGGCGGTGTAATTGTTGTTAACCCAGCTCCATTACCCGATCGGCCCGGGTTAGGAGGATCCCTGAGCACGGTCGTGCAAAGCAATGGAAGGCAAGGGGCTGTTTCCGGTATGCTGGAAGGCGGCATTCGGAATGCTCTGGGTTGGGGGTGGAGAGTGCACGGAACGGCCCGCGGATCAGGTGACTTTCATGCTCCTGATTATTCACTCACCAATACGGGAATTCGTGAACTGGATTTCTCGGCGACGACAGGGTATCACAAGGGGGCGTTTGGTGCTGAAATCTTCTTCAGTCGTTTTCAAACGGAGTTGGGCATTTTGCGCGGGTCGGCGGTTAGCAACCTGAATGATTTGTTACGGGCCATGGAGCAGGAGCCGCCGCAGGGGACGACCGACTTCAGTTATACCCTTGCGGAGCCCCGCCAGGAGGTTAGTCATAATCTGCTCAAGATGAATGCGCATTGGGTGCGTCCAACGGGCTCGTGGAGAATTCAGTACGGGTACCAATCAAATTTTCGCAGGGAGTTTGATTTGAGGGTCGGAGGCCTTTCAAAGATTCCGGCCATCGATCTTCAGTTAATAACGCACACGCTTGAAGTAGAGTGGGAAAAGCACACCAGCACGGGGCACCAATTTACGTTGGGAGCCAACGGGATGTATCAGGACAACCAAAATGTCCCGGGGACGCAGCGAATTCCATTCATACCCAACTATACCAACATTTCCGGGGGGCCCTTCGCCGTTGCAAAGCTCAACCTGAACCAATGGATGGTTGACATTGGCGCCCGGTTCGATTTCAGAAATTACGACGTCATCGGTTACGATTTCAAGAATACGGTTTACACGGCTGACTTGCGATTCAGCAATGTCAGCATGACAGCAGGTGCCATCCGTCCGCTGGGCAAAACGCAAACCCTCAAACTCAATGTTAGCAGCGCCTGGAGGCCTCCCCATGTCGCGGAATTATACAGCCTCGGTACTCATCAGAGTGCGGCGGCTATCGAGTATGGACTGTTGCTTAACGATTCTACCAACGAGGTCATGAAGATTTCCGATGTGCCGTTCAAGGTGGAGAAGGCATGGAAGGCAGTGGTGACGCATCAACATACTGGACGCCGGTTTCAGGTCGAGACCACCTTGTATGCCAATTTCATCCAGAATTATATCTACCTGAGGCCAACCGGTGTTACCCAGAATATCCGTGGGGTTTATCCCTATTTCAGGTACACGCAGACAGATGCGCTCTTCCTTGGCGCGGATATTTCGGCTTCGATGCAGGCAAGCAGCCGCGTGACAATCAGCTCGAAAGTTTCTCTGCTCAGCGCTTCAGATTTTCAAAACAATGATTTCCTGGTATTTATTCCTTCGAATCGTTTTGAGCTTGCTGTACGTTACAGTGCGACCGGATCAAATTTCTATGTAGAGCCTAAAGTCAAATACGTGTCACAGCAGTACCGGGCGCCGCGGGTCATCACGGTGCGCGAAATCCAGGAAGGTGTTGCTGCCAGTATTGATCCACTGTCGGGCAGTCAGGCCAACTTTGATTTTATGGCTGCCCCCGATGGATATGCATTGGCAAGCCTGGCGGCAGGGATTTCCCTTCCATCCGGGAAAGGACGCTTTGATTTTCGAATGGCGGTAGAAAATGCCATGAATACATCCTACCGCGAATACACCAATCGCTTCCGTTATTATGCCGATGACATCGGAAGAAACGTGATATTTTCTGTAAAGTATATTTTTTGAATTAAAATCAATACCACCATGACGATGAGATCTTTGATTGCTTTCTTCCCGCTGCTGGTGCTCGTGGCCGGTTGCTCCAAAGAAACCCCCAAAAAGGAAGATACACCGGAACTTATCACGCGCGCGACCCTCACCTTCGCCCCAGTAGGTAGCGGACTTAATGTCGTTGTATCAGCAACTGATCCGGACGGGGAGGGAGTGCAAAATATCGCGGCAGACGGTCCGATCAACCTGACTGCAGGCACGACTTATGTGCTGACTATCCAGTTGATCAACGGACTGGTAAGTCCGGGCGCAGCAGGTTACGACTTGTCCCAGGAAGTGGCGGAAGAAGGCCATGAGCATCAGTTCTTTTTTTCATGGTCCGATCCGACGGTCTTTTCGAATCCAACAGGGAACGGGAATATTGATTCCGCGGCGGACCCGGTCAACTACACAGGCGGTCCGCATTCAAAGGATGCGAACGGGAGGCCGCTGGGGCTGTCAACAACATGGACGACGAAGGGGTCTGGTCCAAGTACCGGAAGTTTCCGGCTCGTTCTGAAGCACCAGCCGAATCTGAAATCGGATACGTCGGATGCAACGGTAGGTGAGACCGACCTCGACCTAACGTTCACGCTGAACCTTCCCTAGACGATTTCACCCTTTCCAGCCTCGAAAGGTACAGGTGGAGGAACGCACCGGGAATCATCGTTGCGACACTGTAGAATATGATTTTGGGATCCTCCCGAAACATGTAGAAGATCATCCAGCAAGTCACAGTAATAAAGATCAATGGTGGAACGGGGTACCACGGCACATGGAACGGGCGATTGGGAAAGCGCCGCCTCAAAATAAATATTCCCCCTACCGTAAGCATGGAGAAGATGGAAAGGCTGATGGAGATGTACTGTACAATTTCCACGAAGGTGCTGACTGCCACGAGGAAAATGGACCACCCTGCCAATAACGCGACAGCCCAGTATGGCATTTGGAAGCGGTTCTTTATGGCCAGGAAACGCAAACCCTTATAGTCTTCGCCCATGGCCTCGCTCACCCGCGACCCTGCAATAGTCATCGCGCTCAGCGTAGACAAAAGGGCGATGCTGAAGAGTGCTGAAAAAATCCTGCCGATTTCAAGGCCGAACACTTTTTCAGCGACAATATTTCCTACATCGTTTTGACCCTCGAGTTCACTGAACGTAGCGGTAAACAGGAACATGGCGTTGAGCGCAAGATAAACGACGACCACTGCCATGGTTCCAAGCAGGAGCGCCCGCGGAAGGCTTCGCGCAGGTTCCTCCAGGTTTCCGGCGATATATGCCGCTGCATTCCAGCCGGTGTAGGCATACACAACAAACACCAGTGAAACCGCAAATCCGGGTGAAAGGATCAGGCTTGCATCCGCTGCCGTGGGAACAAAAGATATTCCGCTACGGACGTCGGTGACGAAAAATGGAACGAGGCAGAAGAAGATGATCAGTGACAGTTTTATCGTCGTAAGGATGGTTTGTGTCCAGCCGCCAGTTTTGACTCCAAGCAAGTGAATTCCCGAGATCAGGATGATGCACGCGATGGAGACCACCTTTTCAGGAAGCGGGACGATCAGCGAAGAATAGGCTCCGATCGCAAGGGCTACCGCGGAGATGGCCCCACCGAATCCGGCCACCGTGCTGATCCAGCCGCTCACGAAACCCAACGTAGGATGGTAAAGCTTGCTGAGGTACAGATACTCACCGCCCGAGCGTTCAAGGGTGGTCGCTATTTCAGCATACGTCAGTGCACCGCACCATGCCACGAGCCCACCCAGCAGCCAAAGGAGGAGGATGGTAAAGCCTGATGGGAGCGGGCCAACCTGATAGCCGATGGAAGTAAATACGCCCGTTCCAATCATGTTGGCAATGACGAGCGTAACGCCAACGTGCATTTTGTATTTTGACGGCGCCTCCATGCTTGTGTACTCTATATACAACGGATGAACTATGGAATGACCACAGGCTCACTCCACAGCGTGTTGTCTTTGCCGCGGATCTCAAGCCGAATCACCGGCTCTTTACCAGACCAGTCGATAACGATCATTCCGAAGTTTTTTTTGACGACCATCTGGCCAACCCGATTCGAATTGGGTTCTTCCGTCCACGTCCCGCTCCATGTGTGGGTAAGTCCGCTGGAGGTAAAGTCATACAGGGCGTGCGGGAGACCAGGAACGTCTATGCGGGAGATCTCCGCAACGTGACGGTCTCCAGAGATGAAAATCGGGCGTGGGACCTGATGCTTGCTTATCAGGTCAAACATCCGCTGCCGTGCTTTCGGGAAATTTCCCCATTTTTCATAGCCGTGCTCGTTGGCGATAAGTTGTATGCTGGACCCAATGATGTGTATGGCAGCATCTGAATTCCGGATTTCGTTTTCAAACCAAGCCCATTGTTCTTCCCCCATCGTGTCGCCTTCCGGGTTCGGATCATACCGGCGCCCCGGTGTGGAGGATTTAAAAACGGTATCACGGAAGTAGCGGAGATCCAGCAGAATCACCTTGATTTGTTTTGCTCCTGTTCCATACATATGGCTGCTGTAGACGCCGGCATGTTGGTTGATAGGATCCGTTGCCGGGATGTCCATAAAACGGAGGAACTCTGCCTTGCTCTCATCCCTTTTGGTGTAGAATTTTCCTCCGTCATTTTGTCCGTAGTCATGATCATCCCACGTGCCGATGACGGGGCAGTGCCGGAGCAGCCGCTGATAATCCGGGTTGCTTTTTTGCTGCTCATACTGTGCCCGGAGCGACATCATGTCATGGGTATCCCCATAGATATTGTCACCGAGGAGGATGCACAGCTGGGGATCCTGCCGGATTATTTCAGCCCACATTTGATCGCTCATTTCCTCGTTGGAGCAGGAGCCGAAAGCGATTCGCGAAAGCGGGGCAGGCCGGGTGCACGATGTTGTGAAGCCAAGCAGCAGGATGATGAACAAGTTCTTCATTCACTAAAAGTAGGAAGCCGCGGGCAAATTAATTGTGCGCCGCTTAGTTAATTTACATTGAATTTGCACCGCTGGCATAGTACCTTGGTCGCAAAGTGAATGCCATGAATAGAATTGCCCCGCTTGTCCTGATCTGTCTTGTCGCTGTCGGCGCTCAGGCTCAGATGCCGGATTCAGTGTATGCCCGCCAGCATTATGACAAGTTTGAATACCAGATTCCAATGCGGGATGGTGTGAAGTTGTTTACGGCAGTTTACGTCCCCAAAGACAAGTCAAGGACCTATCCGGTGCTTATGCAGCGAACCTGCTACAGCGTTGCTCCATACGGTGCGGACAAGTTTCCCCGCAACAGGCTGGGGCCGTCAAAATTCTTGATGCGTGACGGGTACATCATTGTTTATCAGGATGTTCGCGGTCGCTGGATGAGCGAAGGGACGTTTGACAACATGCGCCCCAACATTCCCGGTAACGACCGGAAGAACAAGGCTGCGATTGACGAAGCATCGGATACCTGGGATACCATCGACTGGCTGGTGAAGAACATCAAGGGTAACAACGGCCGCGTGGGGATGTGGGGGATTTCCTACCCGGGCTTCTACGCTGCAGCGGGTATTCCGGATGCCCATCCGGCGCTGAAAGCTTCGTCTCCCCAAGCTCCTATTGCAGACTTCTTTTTTGATGACTTTCATCATCAGGGCGTGTTCCTCCAAAGTTACATGGCGGCCTTCGCCGTTTTTGGTTACCAGCATCCCGAACCGACCACGGAGAGTTGGTACAACGACAAACTGGCCCGGTTCCGCGAAGGGCAGCCGAAGGACGGCTACGACTTTAACCTTGGCATCGGCCCCCTTAAGAATGCGACGGAGAAATATCATCACGATAATTTCTTCTGGCAGCAGATTGTCGACCATCCAAATTATGATCAATTCTGGCAGGAGCGCAGCCTGTTACCTCACCTTACTGGCGTCAAGCATGCGGTCATGACCGTAGGGGGATGGTTTGATGCGGAAGATTTATACGGCCCGCTCAATATCTATAAGCGAATTGAGAGCACCAGTCCCGGAACGTACAATACCCTTGTGATGGGTCCCTGGAGCCACGGTGATTGGTCGCGTGAGACAGGCTATCAAATGGTCAACCACATTTATTTTGGCGACAGCATATCCACCTTTTATCAACGTGAAATTGAGCGTCGGTTCTTCAACTCGCTGCTGAAAGACAACCAGCAAACGGGACTCCCGGAAGCGTATATGTTTGACTGCGGACTGAAAGCCTGGAGGAAGTTTGCCGCCTGGCCACCCAAGGAAATCCTGCCGGTCAAACTCTATTTTGGGGAAGGAGGTAAGCTAAGCATTAACAAACCGGCTCGTGCGGAGGCCGTCTTTGCGTACACCAGCGATCCGGCACACCCGGTACCGTATACGTCCCAAACCGAGGGGCTGGTATTTACGCCCCGCCGGTTCATGTCTGACGATCAGCGGCATGCCTCGCGCAGACCCGATGTTCTCACATTTCAAACCGATGTATTAACCGATACGGTAACACTTGCAGGAGAGATTGCCGCACGGCTCAAGGTTTCCCTTTCCACAACGGACGCCGACTTCGTTGTAAAACTTATTGACGTGTACCCCGACAATACGCCGAACGATAAGCGTAATCCTGCCAACATTGTAATGGGCGGATACCAGCAGCTGGTGAGGCATGAAGTGTTCCGCGGGAGGTTCCGCAATAGTTTTGAAAAACCTGAACCTTTCAAGCCGGGGGAGGTAAGCGATGTGACGTTTGCCCTGCAGGATATTCTTCATACGTTTAAACCGGGCCACCGGGTAATGATCCAGATCCACAGCACCTGGTTCCCGTACATCGACCGCAATCCGCAGAAATACGTTGACAATATCTACAAAGCGGAGGATGCTGACTTTGTAACATCAGAGATTCAGGTGTACGGATCCTCCGTGGTGGAAATCGGCGGCGGGGAAAGATTAAATACGAAAATTGAATCCATAAAGAAATGAGGGTTGCACTGCTCCTCTTGGTGGTTTGTTGGTGCACCGGTTGCTTTGCACAGGCAACGTATGATTCCATGCCCAATCAACCTGCGCATTACCGGCAGCGGACTGCATTATTTCAGGCGGAGCAGGCCTCAGATGGAGGCATCCTTTTTCTCGGCAACAGCATCGTCGAATCCGGGAACTGGAAGAAGCTGTTAATGGATTCGTCGGTGATCAATCGGGGGATTTTCGGAGACAACACGTTTGGCGTACTTGCCCGGTTGGATGAGATCATCCGCCACAAGCCCAGGAAACTGTTTCTCCTGATAGGGATCAACGATTTATCCAAGGATGTTCCGAAGGCGGTCGTTCTCGAGAATATTTTCTCCATTGTGAGTCAGGTGAAGGGACGTTTGCCAAAAACAGAGGTCTTTGTACATAGCCTGCTTCCGGTGAACCCTTCTGTCAAGGGGTTTCCGGCCAGCTTTTCGAAGCAGGCAGCCATCGAGGAGGTTAATGGGCAATTGAAGAAATACGATACGGTTTTCAAGTATACGTATGTGAATTTGTACAATGACTTATTGGATGGTCACAACAAACTGGATGCAGAGCTTACGGTTGACGGCCTGCATTTGAATGCATCCGGCTATGATCGTTGGGTTTCGTACTTGAAAAAGAATAAATGCTTGTAGCTTAGGGGCTCCATGAAGCAGATCATATCACTATCATTCGTATTGGCGTCGCTCGTTTCGGCTGCGCAGTTCAGGAATGTAAAGATTGCCGACGAAGCAGACGGCCGCAGGCCGGGGGATCCCAGTGTCATCGTTAATCACCGCAATCCGAAGAATATTATTGCCGCTGCCGATAACGACCGGGTGATGTACACGCTGGACGGGGGCGAGTCGTGGACCGAGATCACGCTGACGTCGCCGTTGGGTGTCGCGGGAAACTCCTCTATGATTATTGACGCGAAGGGAAAAATCTACACCATTCACCGTTCCGATTCAGAGGGCAAAGGCAAGGGAAGTCAGGGCTGGTTGGACCGGTTAGTGTGTCAGCGCTCGGAGGATTTTGGCAAAACCTGGAACGAAGGATCCTCCCTGGGCGCCAGTTCCACTATCAAGTCCGACAAACAAGCAATAGCGGTGAACGCCAAGAAGCAGATACTCTACGCCACCTGGACCCAATCTGATCAGTATTTTTCGCAAGATCCTGCGTGCCAATCGTACATTGCGTTCAGCAGTGCTACCAACGCAGGAAACCGATGGGACAAACCCGTCACCATCAGCCAGACACCCGGGGATTGCTCCAACAGCGGCACATCGGCTGCAGGCGCCACTCCAGCCGTTGGTGTTGATGGAAGGATTTATGTGACCTGGTCCAATCAGGGCGTGATCTACTTTGACCGGTCGTATGATGAAGGGAAAACCTGGCTTTCGAATGACCTGGCGATCGCCAAGCAGGAGGGCGGCTGGGCGCTGCAGATTCCAGGGTTCGGGACGACGCAGAACACGCCTATACTCATGATAGACAACAGCCCGGGAAGGTACCACGGGATGCTTTTTCTGACGTATGCTGATCAGCGAAACGGCGCAGACGATACAGATATCTGGGTTCACCGTTCACCACGCGGCGGCGACAGTTGGACAGCGCCCATGCGGGTCAATAGCGATGAACCAGGGAAGCATCAATTCTGCCCATCTGTTGCCGTAGATCAGACCAATGGCCTGTTATATGTATTGTATCTCGATCGGCGTGCGCACGACGATGTTCAAACCGATGTGTACCTCGCCTATTCAACCGACAGCGGATCGAGTTTCAAAGAGGTTAAGATAAGCGAAACCCCGTTTGATGCATCTGAAACGGAGTTCTTTGAGTTCACGGGGATCTCGGCCCACAACGGTACGATCGCGGCAGTTTGGACGCGCACGGACAACGGCAAGGTCAGTGTTTGGGCGTCCATCATCCGGGAGGCCCAGCTCCGCGCTTTGAAATAGGCTTTTCTGACAAGCCCGTATAAACGTTTTTTCTGACCCTGTCTATTCCGACGAAATTTTCAATGGAAATAGATGGCATGCACAGAAGGTTCGATTGAAAGGAGGGTGCGTCAAGTGTTTTTCATTCCTTCTTGTTACCTTTGCAGCCTAAACACAGCGAAAAACCATGGTAGCAGAGAAACTGAACTTCAAAGTAAAAGACCTTTCGTTAGCTGACTGGGGTCGTAAAGAAATTATGTTGGCAGAGGCTGAAATGCCCGGGCTTATGTCCCTCCGTGAGGAATTTGGGAAGAGCAAGCCACTTCAGGGTGCCCGTATTGCCGGATGCCTTCATATGACCATTCAAACCGCCGTTCTTATCGAAACATTGCAAGTACTGGGAGCAGAAGTTTCCTGGTCCTCGTGTAACATATTCTCCACCCAGGATCATGCAGCGGCGGCCATTGCGAAAGCAGGCATCCCCGTTTTCGCGTGGAAGGGGATGAATGAAAAGGAGTTTGAATGGTGCATTGAGCAAACACTGTACGCTTTCAAGGACGGCAAGCCGCTGAACATGATTTTGGACGATGGGGGTGATCTTACCAACATGGTGCTCGATAAGAACCCTCAATTGATCCCCGGTATCCGTGGTATTTCCGAGGAGACCACGACCGGCGTTCATCGGTTGATTGAACGAATGAATGCGGGCAAGCTTGCCTTGCCAGCTATCAACATCAATGACTCGGTGACTAAATCGAAATTTGACAATAAGTACGGATGCAAAGAGTCGCTGGTGGATGCCATCCGCCGCGCTACCGATGTGATGATGGCCGGTAAAGTTGCCCTCGTAGCCGGTTATGGCGACGTTGGCAAGGGGTCAGCAGCATCCCTGCGTGGCGCGGGTGCACGCGTGATCGTGACAGAGATTGATCCGATCTGTGCGTTGCAGGCAGCTATGGACGGCTTTGCAGTGCGCCGGATGACGGATGTTGTTAAAGATGCCGATATCATCGTTACGGCCACAGGGAATTTTGGAATCATTCTCGGCGAGCATTTCGAGAAAATGAAAGATAAGGCCATTGTCTGCAACATTGGGCATTTTGATAATGAGATTGATGTAGCGTGGCTAAACAAGAACGCAACAAAGGATGAAATCAAGCCGCAAGTGGATTTGTATACAATGAAGAGCGGACGGCATGTTATTCTCCTGGCGGAAGGCAGGCTGGTGAACTTGGGATGTGCGACGGGACACCCGTCGTTTGTTATGTCCAATTCGTTTACGAACCAGACGTTGGCACAGATTGAACTGTGGACCAACACAGCCAACTATGAAAACAAGGTTCATATGCTTCCCAAGCACCTGGATGAGAAGGTAGCCCGGTTGCACCTGAAAAAGATCGGTGTTGAGCTGGAAGAGCTTACACCCGAGCAAGCGAAGTACATCGGGGTGGAAGTGAAAGGGCCGTTCAAGCCGGATTACTACCGCTATTGATCTGCAAAACTTTACGTAGAAAGACTCCGGAATTGCCGGGGTCTTTTTTTTGGGTTATCCTCTGGCTTTGTCGAGCAGAAAGCTAAGTTGTTGCGCTTCCTCATTGGAAAGCTCTAATGCGTGTTTCTCAGATGTTTCTACACCAGCATCAATCATTAGCAACACATGGAGGCCCGATTCGGTGATGGCCACATCCATAGCGCGCTTGTCATTGTGGCATTGGCTGCGGATGATAAGTTGCTTGGTTGCCAGCCTGTCGAGCAGTCTGGAAATGTCTGAGTTGCGTTCGAGCATACGTGCCTTGATTTCGGTTCCGGAGATACGGTTGGTTCCCTGGCCCCGGAGGATGCGTAGGATGTTGTATTGGGAAGTGGTAATACCGAAGGGCTTGAAGAACTCTTCCTGCTTGTTGGCAAGCCAGTTGGCTGTGTAAATCAGATTGATGACAGCCTTTTGATATGCATTCCTAAATTTGGGTTGCTTGATTTCTTCTTCAATGCGCATTGCTAAAAGTAGTTTTTTTGAAGGCAAGAAAAAAGTAAGCCCTGCCATTGCTGGCAAGGCTCACACCAAAACAAATCCAATTAACCCTTAACAAATTCTCCATTAGCTACTACCATTACTTCTTCGCTGACCATGGCGCCGCCAGGTTTGCCTACTCCAAAGTCAACGCGGTTGAATGTGCCGCTCACTTTGAATCCAGCCATCGTTTTCTTGCTGCGGGGATGCACAATAGGACCATTCATGATGAGGCTGAGCTCTACGGGCTTCGTCACTCCCTTGATGGTTAGGTCACCAACCACTTTGAATTTGTTTCCTTCCGCTTTTTTGAACGATGTGCTCTTGAAGGTGAGTTTGGGGAATTGATCAGCGTCAAAATATCCTGCTGAGCGCAGATCCTTGTCACGGCCCTCGTTTTCTGTATTGATGCTTGCTATATCTGCAGATACTTCAAAGATAGCGTCTGACAGATCCTCCTTGGAAGAGGTAATTGTTGCCTCGAAGTTCTTAAATGAACCATCGACGTCAGAGATCATCAGGTGGGTGATTTGAAATCCCAGCTTGGCGTGTGACTTGTCAACGGTCCACGTTTGTGCCTGTGTGCCGGCAGCAAAGAAGACAAGGGCTGCAAGAATGATGTGTAGTTTCTTCATACTGGTTTATTGTTGTTTAGTTGTTCAGATAACAGCTATAACGGTAAAGGTACAATATATGTTCAAACATGTATTTATTATTATATAAGTACTTGATTATCAATTCATTTGTTTTTATAACTCAACAAGTTTATAAGTTGAGCCAATAGGTGAGTTTGACCACAACGGCCCGCAGCCGGGGTTGGCCGATGTAAAAGAAGTCACCGTTATAGGAGGATTCCGCAAAGTAGTTGTCGGTGTAGACGAGAAACAGGTCGGAAACTGGTGCAAAGCGCCACTGAAGCCTGGAATTGATATTAAGATTCTGTACCTGGCTGTTGTACTGGAGAAAGGTCGTCCAGAACACGTTTCTGGAGAAGGTGAGGTCCACGCGGGGCCCGACAAGAAGGAGGTCTGCGCTGCTGTACGGTTGTGGAAGGCGTATGCCGTTATAGGTGAAGTCGACGGAGACGACGCCAAACGGCTGGAACCGGTAGTTCAGTCGTCCATTGAGGTTCATCCGGTAGCCATTGAAGTAACCACCCGAGCGGGTGGAGAGATCGAAGAAGAACTTCCGGCGGGCATTGGAATTGTAATTCGCAATAAGCACGTATGGGTTATACCCTGAACCCGCGGGGAGCTTCAAGCCTCCCGATCCGCTCGGATCAAAACCATTAAAGAGAAAGGTGTATTCCTTCCGTAAGCGCATGTTGAACGAAGAGGTGTTTCTGAAGCGAATGCGGTACATCAGGTTTACATCCCAATCCAAAAATCCGTGCTTCTTGTTGGCTACCATGTCGAAGTCGAAGCCCGGCCCATGGCTTTGCACAGACCCGCCCGATGGGAAGAAGTTCAGCCAGGTGCTGGAGGAGAGCTGACCGATGTCTGTTCGCCGAACAAATCCAACTTCCGGGTTGAAGTTTGCTCCGACATGTTGGAAGAACCAATTGGTTTCCCATTTGTACGTGGCGTAGTTGATGAATCCTCCCGTAGAAAAGGCCGAGTCTTTTTTAAATTGGTCGAATGACCGATGGTAGTAGAGTTTTCCGTTCCACCTGTTGTCTTTGCTCTGAAGCCTGTAGTCGACGCCGATCACCCTGTTGAACTTCTTTGGTGACATAGTGAAGTCACCACCCAGGGAGTCGGAAACGGCTTGTTTATTAATGAAGATCATTCCAATGTTTGACCGCGCAAAGACCTTTTGCTGGATGGATAGAACCGAGAAATTGGTAGAGGGGAGTTTGATGGATGCATCTTTTCCTGCCTGCATCGTTAGTAATCCGACACGCAGGTTGTTATTGATCTTTCCGCTAAGGCGCGCCCCGCCGTAAATAGTATTCTGAATGTTCTGTTTGGTAACGGAGTCGACAGCGACACCGATTCGCCGGGAGAAGAAGGGGCGCGAACCGTTAGATCCGAAATCAGAAAAAAGATCTGCGTTTTCCAGAAAAAACTGCCGTCGCTCAGGAAAAAATATTTCAAACCGATCCAGGTTGGTGACTTGCTGGTCAACTTCTACCTGTGAAAAGTCTGGATTGATCGTTAGATCCAGATTAAGCGCGGAGCTTACGGCGACCTTGACATCGCCGCCCGCCTGAATTTCGCTCACCGATGGGGTGCCTGCTTCAAAATTTTTGCTTGCCCTGCCTGCCATATAGGGAATGAGTGATATGTGCTTCCCGGGTGACTCCAGCGGCTGATCCCAATGTAGTTTGCGCATGAAGGCGAGGCTGAGCAGCGGGTACACACGGGGGATTGGGGTCCACGTCGACCGCTCTGCGTTGTGACTGTCGATACGGTAAAAATTGATATTCCACATGGACAACCCTTCCCGGTACCGGAGTGTTTTGAAGGGGATGGCAAACTCACAAACCCAGCGGTCTTCGAGCATACGGGCTGCGGAGATCCACTTGTTGTCCCAGTTAAGTGATAAATCGTCGTTGTTGTTTCCTCCATTGGAAACAAGCCCTTCCCGTTGAACCCCGAACGGATTTGTTCCAAACTGAAATGCATTGGTATTGTCCAAATAGGTGTCGAAGGTGGCCACAAAACTGTCGTTAGCCTCACCCCGGAAATCACGCCGCAGGGAAGGGGTGACATACTGTCGGGGCCCCGTGTTATACATGACGGCAAAGAGGTATATGAAGTTATCGTCATACGTCATCCGGACTTCGGTCTGCGACTTTGCAAAGGACGAATCGTACGGGAATTGCTGCTTGAACTTGCCGGCGACCTGCGCCTCTGCCCAGTCGGCCTCATCCATCTGCGCGTCAACAGTAATCGGACCCGTTGCCCGCTTAATGTGAAGTCCATCGGATTGCCCAAAGGAAACCGCAGAAAGACCAACAAAAAGTAGAATCAGGAAACGCACGATCACGAATTTTGGGTGCAAGAATAAGAAATCTATGCCGTTTGGGGGTGGTCTTTCTGTTGAACGGTGATTCAGTCAAGATAAAACGACCCGGTCAGCTCCCTAAACGCAGTCGTCTTAGCGTTGCCCTGCTGGTAAAGAACCAATGAATCTTCGTAGATGGGTCCACGTTCGCGATTCAAGCTCATCAACGTACGCTCCTGAGGCTTGCTTTCGCGCGAAAAGACACGGGTGCGCCTCCGGAGATGGAGGTTGTATGCACCCGCCTGCTGAAGAAGCCGTTCGCTTTCAATGACCGGCAATATGGTACTTAATTGTCCCGAGTCTCTCAGGTGCAACACAGCCGCATCTAGCAAATCCCGGTGGGATAAGTTTGCGTCGTGGCGTGCGATGGTGCGCCCCGGTTGGGGTGGTTTGAGACTTCCAGAAAAAAAAGGAGGGTTGCTGATGATGACGTCATAGGGCAATGTTGTTGAATAGTCCTGAATGCGTCTATGAAAAACCGAAATCTTATCTGGCCAGCGTGAGTTCTTAAAATTTTCTTTCGCTTGAGAAACATCTTCCGCGAGCATCTCCACAGCATCAATGTGTGCTTGGATGGCGCTGCGCTGTGCCAGCATCAGCGCAATCAGCCCTGACCCGGTACCGATGTCAAGTATCCGGCCAGCCGTCCCGACATCGCACCAGGCACCTAGTAAAACCGCGTCGGTACCGACCTTCATAACTGACCGGTCGTCGGTGACAGCAAATTGTTTGAAACGAAACGTACCCACAGGGCGTCAGGGTAGGGCGCTGATTACTTTTTGCGTGAGGCCCACCATGTCAAAACCATGATGGCTGATGCCCAGGCGGACCAGAACCAATTTCCTGGACGGGATGATGAAAACGTTTTGTTGCTCAAACCCTTCTGCTCCGTATTCATCATGGGGTATTCCCGGATGATAGGATTGCTGCGGATCGTTCTTGGCACCTGCATTTAGCCAGAACTGGGCGCCGTATTCACCCTTTGGTGCTGCCGGCGCCGGCGTTGATGAGTAGGTTACCCATCCTTCCGGAAGGATGCGCTCCCCGTTCCACACGCCATCCTGAAGATATAGTAATCCAAACCGGGCCCAATCGCGAGCGCTGGCGTAGCCGTATGAAGAACCTACAAATGTCCCTGATGCATCCGGTTCAATCAGTGCGGTGTGCATTCCGATCCGGTGGAAGAAATTTTTGTACGCATAGCGCGGATATTGATCTTCCCCGACAGTATTGCGGATGATCCTTGACAGAATGTTGGTGGTCCCACTGGAATATTCAAAATGGCTTCCGATGGGATATTCTAATTTGCGGGAAGCAGCATACCCGCCCTTATCATCGCTGTGCATGAACATGTTGTGAAAATCACCCGGCGCAAAATAGGATTCGTCCCAGGCGAGACCACTGCTGGCGTGCATAAGATCGTTGAGGGTTATGTTTTTTCGCTCGTCTGATTGCCATTCGGGCACAGGTGCTGCTGCATCCAGCCGCAGTTTGCCTTCCTTGATAAGGATTCCAACCAATGCATTGGTGAGGCTCTTGGTCATGGACCAGCCCATGATCGGCGTACGGATGGTGTAGCCCTCGGCGTAACGTTCGCCCACCAGGTGGCCGTCATACACCAATACAACCGCGAGCGTATTTTTCGGCTTTGCCGGATCGGTCTCTTCAAATGCCCAGTCGACCGCCTGCGAGATGGCTTTATAGTTTACTCCTTCGACGAGCTGCTCACCGGGTTTGTTTCCGATGGGCCAGGCCAGGGAGTCAGGGTTGGGTCCGGCCGGCTCGGGCAATGCAAAACGTTGTGCGCGCACGGACTGCTCATCGCGCTCGGCCAACAGCGTGCATCCCAGCCCTTTGCGGTAAATTGCTTTGCTGGTCTTCCAGAGAAACGTTGCCGAAACTGACGATGAATCCTCAAATGTGAATCGTGCACTCGCCAAACCTGGAAATACGGAGAGTTCCTTCTCCTTGACGCTTTCTGGTGAGCGGCCCATAACATACACGCAGGAGCACATGGTTTTGGAAGCCATCCCTGCCAGGATAGGTGGGAACTTTACCAGCAGGTAGGTTGCCGCTACAGCAACCAAGACCAGAATCAACAGGGAGAAATAGGTGAGTATTTTTTTCATGAAAGATATTTAAGAGGTCGCTGGAATTATACGTTTTCTCCATGCGTCGAGCCGTTTGTCCATCATGGAAAACCAAAGCGGCGGCACCATGGCAATCAGGATCATCGTTGGATATCCGAACGGTAATTGCGGACTTTCTTCCCAATGGTCCAGGATTTGATACCGCTTGGAGGCATCATCATGGTGATCACTGTGGCGCTGAAGCTGAAACAGAAAAAAGTTGCTGATCCGGTGGCTTGCATTCCAGGAGTGCATGGGGTTTACCCGTTCGTATTGTCCGGGCGCCACTTCCTTTCGTGAGATGCCGTAATGCTCTATATAATTGACTAATTCAAGAATGCTGAATGCCAGGAAGCTCTGCACGAAGAAGAATATTGGAATCTCCCACACAGGTCGTCCGGCCAGCGTACTTCCTGCCAGGGTGAGGACGGCGCAGAATAGGAGAGGAAGCAGCGCGTACAAAAACAAGGAGTTCCGAAAGCTCCAGGCAGGAAAACCACGTTTCTGAATGGAAGAAGTTTCAAGTTGCCAGGCGTGCCTCCAGCTCCCGGGAACGGTTTGAAACCAGAACCGATAAAAATTCTGACCTTTTTTCGCTGTGGCCGGATCACTTGGTGTAGCCACATGCACGTGATGGCCGCGGTTGTGTTCGATGAAGAAGTGCATGTAGCAGACCGTCATGAGCAGTGCCTGGCTGAGTGTTTTTTCCAGTTTCGATTTCCGGTGACCCAGTTCATGCGCCACGGTAATTCCGATGCCGCCGGTGACAAGTGCAAACCCTATGGTGAACCCTGTCCACTCCACCCCGGTGAGGGGTCCTCCCGTAGAGATTACAAAGACGGCCCATCCGAAGAACGCAAATTGAACAATTACCCATAGGTATGTGACAAAGCGATAATAGAACGCGGAGCCAACGATCGGTTTTTCGTTGTCTGGGACATTGGATCTATCTAATCCGACGATGTAGTCGATGATCGGAAGAGTAACAAAGTCGAACGCCAGGTACAGGAAGTTCCACCATCCTCCTCCATAATAGCCTGTGATGACCAGGGCTGGTACGATGAATGCGCTAAAGAACCCTATCCTTTTCAGAGACTGCATCTCCCAAGTTACGAAGCTTCCCCCAATGGTTTAAATTGTTCAAACGCCTCCCGGCAGTCGTTGCAGTAATGCAGGGATCGGCAAAGCGTAGGACCAAACGGCGACTTCATCACAGTGTTTTTTCCGTTGCACCGGGGGCAGGCGGCGTGAGCGAGGATGTCGATATCGGTTATGAGTCCCTGGAGTTCGGGCGGCGGGGCCAGGCCGTATTTTTTCAGCGCTTCCTTCCCTTTGGCAGAAATTTTGTCGGAGTTCCAGGCGTCGCGGAAGCTGATGTTTACCTCCGGGTCTGAAACTCCATGGCGGTGGAGTACCGCAATCACTTCTTCCTTCATGATATCCATGGCGGGACACCCGACGAAGGTCGGTGTCATTTCAACCCTCACGTGGTCACCCGTGACGAATACCCCGGTAACCACTCCCAGATCGACGAGGGAAAGCACCGGGATTTCCGGGTCCTTTACTTCTTCAAGCCATTCCAGGATTTGGGCCTCTTTCACGGGTAGGTAATGTTAAATGACGCTGGAATAATCTGATTCAGATGGTGCTTCATGTGCTTGACATAGTCGGCTGCGAGCCAGTCGAGCGTATGGAGGCTGGACTCATTCCGACCCGTATTGCATGTTTTCGAATGTGCCTTGGCAGGCATATTATCAAGTACAGACAAGATCCTGTGATTGATCAGCACCCAAAGGGCGATCAAGTCTTTGCTCGTTTCGTTTTGATAGCCGTTTGCGGTCACCCAAAAATCCTGCTCATACACGATGTGCGGAGGTGCTTCTTCGTACTGGCTGCAAATAAACCGGCGGAGGTTGTTTTGGGCAGAGTCAATAAGGTGACCCAATACTTCCTTTTTGCTCCATTTGTCGGGCGCAGGCCGTGAAGCAAAATCAGCTTCCGGTATGGCGTCAAACCGGTCGGTAAAGGTTGATACGAGGGCCTGCAGTTCGTTTATCGTCGTCTTCATTATTGGATCACTTCCCATTTTCCATCCTTGTCCTTTGCGTATGATTGTCCGTTACTCATGGCATGTATTTCGCGTCCTGTGTCGTCGGTGAAGCGGGACTTCTCATAAACGCGGGCACCGTTATTTTCGCGTGTGAGAAACAGTATCAGCGCGTGGATGGTTGGAGAAACATCCGACAGCCATTGATCATCACTTTCCCGCATAAATGCCTGGCTCATACGAAGTTGTTTAAACACAAAAATAGGAAGATGAGAGAGATTGACCTATTTCCTCCGGTCTTGATTGGAAAATCCAGTAGCAAATGGCCGTCAACCGTTGTGTTCCTGGTCGATCAGCGTTGTCAGTTTTCTGACAACCTGATCAAGCTTTGTTGTTTCATCGTACAAATGGGTGATTATGTGGCTGGTTTCTTCACTGGTAAGGTGCCTGTCAATATGAAGCTGCATTAGCCCCAGCATGGTAGCAACATGGGCCCGAACCTCGTGCGAATTGATATGCGCGTATTGATTCAGTGCGGCATACTGCTTTTCCAATTTTTCGCGGGCAAGTTGTTTTTCAGTCATGTCTCGAAGAATCAAAACCATTCCGTGTACTTCGCCCGTAGGATATTGCAAAGGGGCTGCCGTTACCTCAGCTGGAAATCGATTGCCGATCTTGCTTTGAGTCACGATATACGTCTCGTTTTCTACCATAAGACCACTGGTAACAACCCCGTCTACGAGGTCCTGGATGGGGGCGTCTGTTGTCGCATCCCTGAACGTGACAACCTGTTCCAGGGGTGTCCCGTCAACCTCTGAGAGTTTGGACGATAGGAGTTTCTCCGCCGTGGCGTTAAGATAATTGATCTTCCCAAATTTATCGGTTGTGAGCACGGCGTCTGCGATGCCATCGAGGGTAACCGAAAGTTTTTCCTCCCGATCTGCCAGATCCGACATGACAACCGCGTTCTTCTTTATTTGAAGGTAGAGCATGATGAGGAAACAGATAAGCAGAAACGCCAGGCCCAGAAAGCTGATCAGCGCAAAAAGGGATTCGGTCTGACTCTTGCGGTTATACGCTGCCTCTGTTTCACGTATTTGAATTTCCAATGATTGGTCGCCCCGGTGGATAATCCGGCTTATGGAATCGGCAAGCATCTGTCCGTAACCGGTGGCGATTCGGGTGCTTGCTTTTTCAAACTCCGCAGCGTCACATAACTGTTTCATTTCCTTTATGAAAGAAAATTTGAGCGTGAATAGGGAGTCCAGGCGGACTGAATCTGCGGGGGTAAGGATATCCTGGGAGGCTGCCTCGTGCAGGAAACCTTCGAAGGAATTGTCAATGGTACTAAGGTGAGTTTCAAAATCCGGGACAAACTCCACGTTGCGGGCAATAACGATTCCGCGAAGTGAGGCGTCTGATTTTACTAGAAGATTGACTAATTTATCAATGCGTTCCTGCAAACCTTGCTGTATCCGCAGCCGCTCTACGGTGCTGCCGAGCTCTTTCAACTGGTTCCGGACGACCACGCGTCGAACCCCCAGCGCGGTGACGAAGAGCACGAGGGTGATCAGGGTTACGGTATTAAGGGTTAGGCCCTTCATGGCATAAATTTTCGATGGCCGTGAGGGCCTGTTCAAATTGTGTGGTTTTGTCAAAGAAGGCTGTGGCGCCCGACTTCATGCATCGTTCCTTGAAGTAGTCATCGCTGTTGTTGGTAAGAACGATAATTAGCGGGGGTTGCTTGAGCTCACGGAGGAGGTCAAGAATCTCAAGGCCGTTGAGTCCTGGCACCTGAATATCCAGCAGCACGATATCCGGCATTTCCTGCATGATCTTCCAGAAAGCAGTATTACCGTTTTCGACGGCGGCTAAAACTTTGATGCATTTGATTTCCGCCAGGAAGCCAAGCAGCCGGACTTTTACCGATTCGGAATCTTCGACAATGAGCAAGGTCTTGGTAACGGCCATGGTGCTAATAATTCCCTAAAGTCGCTTTTGAGATAACAGGGAATAATAGACCTGCCTTGATTGTACAGTAATGAAAGCCTCAGAGCGTTGTAGGGATATTACTACATGGAGGCCTTATGCCAATTGGTGCTCAATGGCATACTGAATCAACTGCGCATTGTTTTTCATCTTCATTTTTTCCAAAATGCGCGCCCGGTAGGTGCTGATCGTGTTGGGGCTCAGGTTCAGAGCGTCGCCGATTTGTGTGATGGATTTGCCTGTAGCAATCAGGCGGAGAACCTCCAGTTCTCTGTCAGAAAGGTTCTCGTGAAGTTCCAGTTGATTGTTACCACCCAGGTGATCCACCATAAGAGCTGCCAGGGATGCGGAGACAAATTTCTTTCCTACCAGAAGTTGGCGGACTGCTTTGATCAATTCATCGGGGGCACTCTCTTTGGTCATGTATCCGGAAGCTCCATTGCGTAGGGCGCGGATGGCATATTGTTCTTCCGAGTACATGCTCAGAACTAGTACCGGCAAGTCGGGGCACATTTCCTTGACGCGCTTGCACAACTCCAGTCCGGTAACACCAGGCATGTTGATATCGCAGATGAGGAGATCGAAGGATTGCGTTTCGAGACTTTTGATTACAGACGGTCCGTCAGCAACCTCTGAGACAACTCCATCAGGGAATTCATCTTTCAAAATTTGCTTTAGTCCCTTGCGTACAATAGCATGGTCATCGGCTAATAGGAAGCGCAACCCTTTTTTCATGAAACTTGGTTTGCTACAGCGGAACGAACAGCCGTATAGTGGTGCCTTCTCCAGGCTTCGAAACAACTTCCATCGTACCACCGATCATCTTTGCCCGCTCCGTCATTCCCAAGATACCAAAAGATTTGAGTTTTGACTCACGGCTTTGGGTGAACCCTATTCCATCGTCTGAGATGATTAGTTCCAGATAGCCGGGAGCCCCTTGCAGGATGGCTAGAACTCTTTTGGCCTGTGCATGCCTTGCAATGTTGGTCAGCGATTCCTGAAACACTCGAAAAATGGCAATGGCTTTCGAGTATCCCAGGATTGGCTCTTCAAGGTTCAGACGAAGCTCGCAATGGATACCCGAGCGTTTTGAAAAAAGTTTCATTTGATGATCAAGCGCCGCGAATAGTCCAAGATCATCAAGAAGGGTTGGCCGCAACTCGGAGTTGATCCGTCGGATGGAAGAAACAGCCTCTTCGGTTAACTTGATGGCTCCGGCAATCCGCCCTGCTACCGCCTCCTTGGCCGGGGTGTTGGAGTTGATCCAGGAAAGATCCATTTTGATGGCCGTCAGTTGCTGCCCCAGTTCGTCGTGCAATTCGCGTGAAAGGGATGCTCGCTCTTCTTCCCGAACTGTTTGCAAGTGACCGGTCAGTTCGGTAAGCAATTTGTTGGAGGACGTGATCTCATCTTCAGCAAGCTTTCGTGCAGTAATGTCTCGGACGAAGGCAGCAACCAGTGGCTTTTCGATAAACTCCATAATTGAAATGCTGACTTCAAGATCGAGGGCAATCCGGTCCTTGCGCCTGTGCTTGGTTTGAAACTGCAGCGATTTTTTTTCCAACATGATCGCGATTCGTTCAATCACCTCCTCTTCAGACAATTCTCCTTCCAGTTGATTGATATTCATTCGAAGAAGCTCTTCCCGTGTGTACCCGATCATTTGGCAATAAGCGGGATTAACATCCACAATTTTTCCCGTTGTCTCCGCCAGGATGAACCCATCCAGCATGGTTTCGATCGTCTGCTGGTTGCGATTTAGCAGCTGCTGCTTCTCCGCCTGGGCTTTGTTACGATCGGTAATGTCGCGAATGAATGCACAGAAGAATTCATTATTTTCCTGTTTGATCGGGATGATACTTAGTTCAATTGGAAATTCATGACCACCCTTGCTCAATGCGGTAATTTCAATGGTCCTGTTTAGCATCTTGGCCTCACCGGTTGCGAGGTACCGTCGCAGGCCCTTTGTGTGCTGTTCTTGGTATTGCCGGGGTATGATCGTTTCCGGAAGCGATTTTCCAATCGCCTCCCGATGACTCCATCCAAATATTTTTTCAGCCTGCCGATTCCACTCTGTTATTGTTCCGGTAGTGTCCATACAGACGATCGCATCCAGGGCGGACTCCATGACGAGGCGGCGGGTTTCCTCACTTGCCCGAATGGTTTCCAGGGATTTCACTCGTTCGCGGATGTCGCGGGCGATTGCTATGATGTTGTTGCCGGGCATGACGGTAGCGCTTATTTCTACCGGTACCAGGAATCCCTCTTTATGCAGTAGGTTTCGTTCCTGCAGCACGGATTTGCCTATCAGAAGATCGTTGACGGGGAAGGATTCTTCGCCACGCCGTAGATCAAAAAGATCCTGGAGATTCTTCCCGATCATTTCTGTTTTTGTGTAGCCAAGAAGGCGACATGCCATGGAGTTAACGTCTGACAAATCGAGTGCTTCGTTGGCAATAAATATTCCATCTGCCGCCTGCTCCACCAGCGTCTTGTATTTTTCTTCGCTTGCTGAAATCTGTTTTTCTGCCCGTTGCCTGGCAGCGATTTGCTTTAGTAGGACTTCCTTTTGATTCTCATTTTGTTCAAACAGCTGCGCATTTTCAAGGAGGCTGGCGATCTGACCGGCAACCAATTGCAAATGCTCTGTTTCCAGGGTCGAAAAGTTGCGGGATGATTTCGAGAAAAGTCCAATCGTACCAATGACTTCGTTTCCCGAAAGGAGTGGAGTACCGGCATATGAACAGAATATTCCGCGACTATCCGGGTTAACCATTGTTTCACTTACCACAGAAAGGTCTTGGACCAGATGAAATTTCTTATGAACGATGATAGGTTGAAGCAACTCTTCCGAAGCTCCTCCGTTGTCATGGCTCTTGCCAGACTCAAAACCAAGCGCAGAAAGCAACTGCCATTCCCCGGCATTAAGCGTGTGAATTTCACATGCGTCCACCGCGAATGCATTCCTGACTTTGTTTAGGTAGGGTGCAGCTTCCGCGGAACCAAATTTGTTTGAAGGTAATTCCTGGGTAGAAGAAAAAATTGCCAGCCTCCGAATTGACTCTTCCAGTTCACGGGTCTTGGCCGTAATGATCTGCTTCATCCGATCGTCTTCAATTTTCTTCTTCGACTTCAGCGATTCATACTTGCCCCGGTAGGTGAGGATGGAGTAAATGTCTTCGAGGCCCCGTTTAACGGACGAGGCTTTCTTTTTTCGTGTTTGATCAAAATAGCGTAGGTACACATAGAGGGCTGTTGCAAAAAAGACTGCTGCTACCGAATTGGCCATCATTTGGCTAAGCACCCGGTTCCAAAAATCAGGACTGCTAAAACGCGTAATAGTTACAAAGGCAAAGGCGTCAAAGTTAACCACCGCAGTCAATGACACGAGCAATCGGGTCAACAGCGTTAGTTGAGGTATTTTGGTGAAGAGGAGTTCATATAGGATCAACATGATGACCGCATCGGCAATCAGGACGGCGGTTCCGCCCAAAACAACTTTGGCGTTTACCTGGAAAAGGGCTTTACCAAGTGCGTCTGATACGATGATGTCCTGCATCGTTTCCCGTTGAAATTCCGTCAATAGGGCGATAATTGTTAACGACAGATTGGCAAAAATTACGGCTATGATTAGAACTTGGGCTCGCTGTACTCCCTCCTTGACATAGATCAGGAGAATGGCAAACAAAACAGCTGTAAATATGATCCGCGTGCCCGGTGAGGTCGTGTACCCTCCTAGAAATTGGACGTAGAATGAAGATGAAAGGACGGTATACACGTATTGATAGGACCCCACAACCACAAACAATGGAGCTAGCCCGAAGCGTGTCTTCAACCGGTAACACGCCAAGATCAGACCCCCAACAAAGGTTAGTTCTGCCAGTATGGAAAGGAGGATATTCATGTCAATATCATAGTTTGCCCCGGACACCCATGCTCGCACCAGCCACATGTGATGCGTAGAACGTAGTAAACAACTTTCGCAAAATAGGGAACATCGGGCAATCGGAAGGTCCTTTTGGCGGTCAGCGGTAATTTGGCGGGATGAGGCAGGTCTTTCTTGTGCGCGACAGGAGTCAGGAACTGTCAAACACAAGAAATTAAGAATTCCATTTTTTGTAAATTCCCTCGATGAACGTGCGGATACTGTATGCTGTACTTGCTTTACTCGTAGCGGCCCCGGCGACCTCACAAACACACCATGGGGTCATTGTCCGCGAAGTGTTTATTCCGATGGGAGACGGAGTCACGCTCGCAGCGGATCTGTATATCCCGGAAGGAGTAAGTGAAAAACTTCCGGTTTTACTGGAATACCTGCCGTATCGAAAGGACGAAGGGCGCGGTCGCCGCTTTCCACTCTATCACTATTTTGTTACCCGCGGATACATCGTTGCCCGTGTTGATATCCGCGGTACAGGAAACAGCGGGGGAAAATTGATTCCTTACGAATATTCGGAAGTAGAGCAGCGCGACGGGGAGAGCGTCATCGCCTGGTTGTCGAAGCAGCCCTTTTGCACGGGCTCTATCGGGATGTTTGGTATTTCGTGGGGTGGCTTCAATTCGATACACATGGCCATGCGCCGTCCGCCTGCCCTCAAAGCAATCCTCTCACTCATGGCCACCGACGATATTTATGAAGATGATGTGCACTTCATCGACGGCATGATGCATATCGATGCATATGAGATTGGGCAGGATTTGGCTAACGCCATGCCAGGCGCACCCAACTTTAAAATTGATGACGCATACTTCAAGAATCGCTTTGAAACGGAGCCATGGCTTCTGCAATACAAAAGGCAACAACGCGACGGGCCCTTCTGGAACCGGGCGTCGCTAAACAGTGGATACGGACGGATAATCATCCCAACGTTTGTCATTGGTGGCTGGTATGACGGCTATCGCGATGCCGTACTCCGCATGCTGGCTGAAATGAAGTCGCCTGTCAAAGCTATCATCGGCCCGTGGAATCATACGTTCCCAAACATGGCGGTTCCTCCCCCCGCCATCGAGTGGCGCGCAGAAGCTGTTCGCTGGTTTGACCATTGGCTGAAAGGCATCGAGACAGGGATCATGGAGGAGCCGCGCCTCGCGGCATACATCCGCAACGGTCATCCACCTGGAAGTGAACTGAAAAATATACCTGGTTCCTGGCGTTGGGAGTCAACCTGGCCACCAACCGACAGCACGGCGCTGACCCTGCACTTCCGCGAAGGAAAAGGTCTGGAAGTTTCTCCGGGCCGTTTGTCATCCGAAAGGCTCGAATACAGACCGTCAGTAGGTCCAGAGGCTGGCGGATCGGTGATGTGGTGGGGCGACTGGTCACCGGACCAAAGGAATATCGACTCTTTAAGTATGGTCTTTGAAACACCACCACTCGATGAGACCGTGACGATTCTCGGCTTTCCAAAAGTTCACCTTTCTGTTTCAGTAGATGCGCCACTGGCCCACTGGCTGGTCCGTCTCAACGATGTTTCACCCAACGGGGAGGTTACACTGGTGACCGGCGCTGGAGCCAACGGTTCACACAGGATCTCTTCCAGCGACCCGCAACCAATTGTTGCGGATGAAGTCTTTCCCCTGGATATCGAACTGCATGCAACATCCTGGGTCTTCAGGAAAGGTCACCGCATCCGTGTGGCTGTTAACAACGCGCAATGGCCAATGATCTGGCCAACGCCGTATCGCTTTACGTCCACTATATATATAGGAGGAACGGAAGGGTCCTGGGTTGCTTTGCCGGTGGTGGCGAGTTCAATGGACAGCACCCCTTCGTTTCTTGCGCCGGAGGCATCCCCGGTGCTGCCAGGCTACGGTTCGATTGACCAAGGAACCAATTCGGGATTCGCAGAAGTGGATAGGGTGTCCAGAGATCCCTGGTTGGGAACAGCTACCGTGAAACTGGTTAACAAAGGCGGAGACCAATATCCCTGGGGAAAAGTATTTTATGACGAAGTCATCGACCATTCGGTAAACGAGAAAGACCCATCGCGCACCAAGGTGGAGAGCCGGTATATGAACAGGGTGGAACTGGAAGGCGGCCGTGTTCTGCAATTGGAAGGTATCCTGCTTTTTGAAAGTGACCGCAGTAATTTTTATTACACCTATACCCGGCGCCTGACTGAAAATAATAAACTCTTGCGCACGAAAACATGGAAGGAGACCATCCGGAGAGATTTTCAGTGAAGGCGCACGTAAAACTGATTACCTTCGTGTATATCATCAGTCTCCAAACCACGATGAAACGTTTCAAACTATTTGTCTTTGTTGCTTTAGTCGCCTCGCTGTTTGCCTCCCGGCTGAATGCGCAAATAAAGCTGAACTTTGACAGGGACTGGAAGTTTCATTTTGGCCATGCCGGGGATCCTGAAAAGGATTTTAACTACGGAATCAAAACGATTTTTTCCAAGTCGGGGGCTGCTCAGGGAACGGCTATTGATCCGAAGTTTGACGATGCATCCTGGCGCACCCTCGATCTGCCCCATGATTGGGCTGTCGGGCTTCCCTTTGTGAATTCAAAAAATCCGGATGTGAGGTCGCACGGCTACAAGCCGGTAGGCGGAGAGTTTCCTGAAACGAGCGTTGGCTGGTACCGTAAACAGTTCTTCATTGCAAAAAGTGATTCGGGAAAACGTTTTAAGATTCAATTCGACGGCATCTTCCGCGATGCCAGCGTCTGGATCAATGGCTTTTACCTGGGCAATAACCAAAGCGGGTATGTGGGTGTTTCCTACGACCTGACCGATTACGTATACTTTGGAAAGCCAAACGTCCTCGTGGTCAGGGTGGATGCTTCGCAGTACGAGGGATGGTTTTACGAAGGCGCAGGGATCTACCGGCACGTATGGTTCATCCAACATGACAATTTGCACATAGCAACCGACGGCGTATTTGCGTATTCGGAGATAAAGGGAAACTCAGCGACCGTGACCGTGGAGACTTCAGTTGAAAACAAAAATTTCGTTTCCTCGAATGCTACGTTGTCATTCCGTCTGACAAATAGAGAAGGGAGGGTGATCGCAAAAGCAAAAGACCAGTCTCTCTTTTTACCTGCTAATGGTAGCGCCGTTGTAAAGAAGCAACTAGCTGTGGGCAGCCCGCGGCGATGGTCTGTCGAAGACCCGTATTTGCACCGGGTGGTCGTAGAGATCAAATCGGGTGGCAAAGTGGTTGATTCACGAAAAATCCGGTTTGGGATACGTTCAGTAGATATTCGCGCGAATGGTGTTTTCGTCAATGGCAAGCACGTGAAGCTGAAAGGAGTAAACAACCACCAGGATCACGCGGGGGTAGGGAGCGCCCTTCCCGATTATCTACAGTATTACCGAATTGGCCTCCTGAAAGAAATGGGCGTCAATGCGTACCGCTCCAGCCATAATGCGCCGACTCCTGAACTGCTTGATGCATGCGACAGCCTCGGTATGCTCGTCATAGATGAGCAGCGACTTCTTAACAGCAGTCCCGAATATATGGACCAGTTCGAACGATTGATAAAACGTGACCGCAATCATGCTTCCGTCATCCTCTGGTCGATCGGCAACGAGGAGGGATGGATTCAGACAAACAGCGTTGGCAAACGAATTGCCCAAACATTCATAACCAGACAGCGGGTATTGGATCCAACGAGAACGAGCACGTATGCTGCCGATGTACCCAATGTTTTCAGAGGGATAAATGAAGTGATCCCTGTTCGTGGATTTAACTACCGGCAATTTGCTGTCGCTGATTATCACCGGGATCATCCGACACAGCCGGTCATCGGAACGGAAATGGGAAGCACCGTAACCACCCGCGGTATCTATGCGATCGACAGCATCCGTGGATACGTTCCCGATCAGGACATCACGGCGCCGTGGTGGGCCAGCAAGGCCGAGGAGTGGTGGAAACTTGCAGCCGACAATGATTATTGGCTGGGAGGATTTATCTGGACAGGCTTTGATTACCGGGGTGAACCCACGCCGTTCCGTTGGCCCAACATCAACTCCCATTTCGGAGTGATGGACATGTGTGGGTTCCCCAAGAATATTTATTACTACTATCAGAGTTGGTGGACGAATAAGGACGTGTTGCACATCTCTCCCCATTGGAACTGGCATGAAAAGCGCGGCCAACCCGTCGACGTGTGGGTGAATAGCAACGCCGATCACGTGGAGTTGTTTCTCAATGGAAAAAGCCTCGGAAAAAAGGAAATGCCGCGAAACAGCCATCTCCAGTGGCAAGTGAACTATGCTCCGGGTACCCTGGAGGCCGTGGCTTTCAAGAACGGTAAGACGCTTTCAGCAAAAGTTGAAACGACGGATGCTCCAGTCGAGCTTGTCGTTACGCCTTACAAGACGACCTTACTGGCGGATGGGACGGATGTCTCCATCATTCATGTCACCGCGGTCGATCGTGAAGGACGCTCCGTGCCGGATGCGAATAACCTGGTCCGCTTTTTCATCCAGGGTGAAGGAAAAATTATTGGTGTTGGCAACGGAGATCCCAGCTGCCTGGAACCCGATCAGTGTGAGCCAGGTGCCTGGCAAAGAAGCCTGTTTGGGGGCAAGGCTCAGGTCATAGTCCAGGCTGGCACGAGGCCCGACCTGATCAGGTTTGAAGCGAAAGCCAACGGACTTTATACCGGAGCAACCGATATCCAAACGGTATCCCCGCTGAGCGCAGCCTCCGTGACAAGGGATAAGACATACGAACTCAACGGTGAAGCGGCCAAACCTCGGCCGGTTGAAAAAATGCTTGGCGCGGATATTTCCTTCCTTCCGGAATTGGAAGCCAAGGGAATCAAATTTTCAGACAATGGAATTGAAAAGGATGCCATCGAAATACTAAAAGATCACGGATTCAATTATGTGCGGCTGCGGATATTCAATAACCCTGCCCAACCGGAGGGGTATTCACCGCAAAAGGGATTTTGCGATCTGGACAACACCAAGAAAATGGCCGCGCGTGTGAAGGCGGCGGGAATGAAATTGCTGCTGGATTTTCACTACAGCGACTACTGGGCCGACCCCGGCAAGCAATACAAACCGGCGACCTGGAAGAATCTGACTTTTGTTGAACTGAAGAAAGCGGTGCATGAATATACGCGGCGTGTCATTCAGGAACTGAAGGATCAGGGCACTGCTCCGGACATGGTGCAGGTGGGCAACGAAATCAATCACGGTATTCTGTGGCCGGACGGCAGCGTCAGTCACCTTGATAGCCTGGCCCAATTACTCAATGCGGGCACCGCTGCCGTCAAAGAAGTGAATCCCAACACGGTCATGATGCTTCATGTTGCGCTCGGGGGACAGAACCATGAATCGGTATTTTTTATTGATCACATGATTGCCCGGGGAGTGCCCTTTGATGTGATCGGCGAATCGTATTATCCAAAATGGCACGGGACACTGGATGATTTACGAAACAACCTGACGGACTTAGTCAAGCGCTACAACAAGGATGTGATTGTTGTGGAATACTCGCAGCTCAAGGAAGAGGTAAATGAGATTGCATTCGGTTTACCAGGCGGAAGGGGTAAAGGCACGTGTATCTGGGAGCCGCTAAGCACCTGGGAAGCTATTTTTGACAAATCGGGCAAGTCGAACGAAAAGATTTTGGTTTACGATGAAATCAGAAGGAAGTTTTTGCTACAGCAGTAAAACCAATATCAGCAACATATGAGAGTCAGGTTAACGATCATTATTGTTGAAAATGAGGCCGGGCGTCGAATTCAGTGTTGAACCTACCCGAATGGGTGATGTGACGCTGGCGGTATTTGATGATACCGTGGACAACCGTATTCAATTGGCTCAGGGTCGACAGGCCGTTTAGTTTAGTGATATATTTTTGTAACAACAATTCTTATGCGCGAACTTTCTACCAAGGCCTATGCTGCACACGATCCAACCGGGATACTAAGTCCATTTAGCCTAGATCGTCGGGAACCCCGTCCCCATGACGTATTGATTGAGATCCTGTACTGCGGCGTCTGCCATAGCGACCTCCATCAGGCGCGTGACGACTGGGGCGGATCACGCTATCCGATGGTACCTGGCCACGAGATCGTTGGAAGGGTAACTCGTGTCGGAAGCGAAGTGACGAAATTCAAAGCAGGCGACATCGCCGGCGTGGGTGTGTTGATCGACTCGTGCAGGACGTGTAATCCGTGCAAAAGCGGCCTCGAGAATTATTGCGTGGAAGGGATGACGGGCACATACAACGCCATCGAGCGGGATGGAAAAACACTGGCGCAGGGCGGTTACTCTACCCAGATTGTTACAGATGAACAGTATGTACTGCGTATTCCACCCGGCCTTGATCTAAAAGCGGTAGCGCCGTTGCTTTGTGCGGGGATTACAACGTATTCTCCCCTTCGCCACGTTGGTGTAAAAGCAGGGATGAAGGTTGGCGTTGTTGGTTTGGGCGGATTGGGCCACATGGGACTAAAGTTTGCGGCTTCGTTCGGGGCGGAAGTTTCGTTGATCAGTTCATCCCCCGAAAAGGAAGCAGATGCCCGGAGGTTGGGGGCTCACCATTTTGTGCTGTCGACTGAAAGATCGAGTATGAAGAAATTTGACAGCTACTTTGATGTGCTTCTGAATACGGTTTCTGCCAATCATGATTACAATCCGTATCTCCGTTTGCTTGGTTTGAACGGTACGATGATCATTGTGGGGCTCCCTTCGCAGGCCTCTACGGTGGAGCCTTTCCAGTTATTGAAAAATCGACGTCGGCTGTTGGGCTCTGGGGTTGGAGGCATCAAAGAAACCCAGGAAATGCTGGACTATTGTGCGGAGAAGAATATTGTATCCGACATCGAACTCATCGCCATCCAGCAGATCAACGAAGCGTTGGAGCGGATGGAGAAGGGAGATGTTCGCTATCGGTTTGTCATCGATCTTGCTTCGCTGAAGGGATAACTCGCGCGATTCCGTCGCGTATTGTTTCATCCTTTATTTTGCCACCCTGTCAGGCATCTTCGGCACTTGTTCCGCAGCGTTCTCAATAATCAAATTTGCACACAGGCCGAAAACAAGGCCGCGCAGGTGGCATCGGAAATGCCTCCATTCGACCATTTTTGACGTCCGATTAAATATTTTTGGACGTTCCCGCAACCTGTATTTCTTTTGTGCGTAATATTGATATAATATCATTTTAATATCACTCTTATGACAAACGAAAAAAACAATGCTCCGGTCTCCGGATACGTGATGCTCGCCATGGTTCTGGGGCTGCTCTTCGTGGGAATTGCAGGGCTTGTCAGCATGCGCAACCCCCATTTCGCCTGGTTGCTGGGCCTCTCGGTAATCTCCATGCCCGGGTTCTTCTTCCTCAACCCGAATTCCTCCATGGTCATGGTCCTGTTTGGTGACTATAAGGGGACGGTGAAGCAAAGCGGATTCTTTTGGGTGAACCCGCTCTTCATGCGTAAAAAGATATCCCTGCGAGCACGCAACTTTGACAGCGAGAAGATCAAAGTAAACGACAAGGTGGGGAACCCCATCCAGATCGGTGTGATCCTCGTTTGGCAGGTAAAAGACACTTTCAAGGCCGCCTTTGAAGTCGACAACTACGAAAATTTTGTGCGCATTCAGAGCGATGCCGCTGTCCGTACACTGGCGGGAATGTACCCGTATGACAATTTTGACAACGAAGCGGAAATGACGCTGCGCTCGGGGCATAGTGAGGTGAACCACGCGCTCGAAGAAACGTTGCGCAACCGGCTGGATATCGCGGGCATCTACGTCATCGAAGCACGCATCGGCTACCTGGCCTACGCACCCGAAATTGCCGGGGCCATGTTGCGGAGACAACAAGCAACCGCAGTCGTAGCGGCGCGATTTAAAATCGTGGAAGGGGCTGTAAGTATGGTGCAAATGGCACTGGATCATTTGTCAAAGCAGGGCGTCATCGAGTTGGATGAGGAGCGTAAAGCGGCCATGGTGAGCAACCTGATGGTCGTGTTGTGTGGAGATAAGGATGTGAGTCCTATTGTAAACACCGGTACACTGAACCATTAACGGATTCATGGAGCGATTCTTTTTTGAGGAAAAACAGCGATTGCCACGGTTGTTGGTCTGGGTTGTTCTCTTCGCCTGCCTTGCCCTCACGGGATGTGCATGGTGGATTCTTGAGTACCATGGTGAATTCTCTACCTCCACATCAGCCGGTAAGCTAGTCCTCATGATGCTTCCTGCCGGCGTGCTCGTTTGGCTCACGGCGGTATTTCGTCTGGAAGTGACTGTTACCGCTAAGGCGTTGGAGTACCGTTACTATCCGCATCAATGGAAGTCCCGGAAAATAGAAAAAGATGCCATTGCTGGATATCAGTTTCGAAGGATAACGTTTGGCGAATTTGTTCAGGCACGTCGCGACAGGAGGTTAGGGCGGTTCAGACGTTCCCAGGGGCTTCAGGTTCTTGCCGCGTGGGGAACCGATGCGATGGAGCTGACGCTTCAATCAGGGCAGAAAATTCTTTTGGGCACCCAGGACACTACCAGTATGACGTGGGCGATGAAGAAGTTGATGGAAAACGTGGAGTAGTATGAGTATGAAGAAACCGTTTGTGTTGCGGCTGGATGCCGACTTGCTTAAAGCCGTGGAAAAATGGGGTGCGGATGAGTTCCGCAGCACCAACGGGCAGTTGGAGTGGATAATCACAAAGGCACTGAAAGAATCCGGTCGTTTGAAAAAGGTAAAGCCTGGTAAGCGGCAACAATAAAATAGAAGTCTGCCCGGTGGCAGACTTCCTCAATTCCTTTACTTCATTTATTTGGCGCCAAGTACGGTCAACTTCTCCACATCATTATTCACTGAAAGAATGAGCAGGCATGTAGCCGTACAGAACACGGGGCTGGTGATGCAATGGTGGCCACTCCAGCTTCCGTCATCATTCTGGATTCGGATCAGCCGTCCGCTCGTGTTGTCGTACCATTTTTTCCAGGCATTGTCCTTGCCGATGATCATACTCTCGCCGGTTTGCAAATAGCTAAGAAATTCCTCCCCGCCGTTGCTCCCAAACCCATCCATGATTTCATCCTGCTGCGCCATGACTTTTGCTGATTGATACACTTCGTATGCGGTGGCATATTTGATGGCTTCATCACGGGAGTATCCGATTTTTTCAAGATTCGCTGCCGAAGGCGCTGCGGTGGGGGCTAGGCGGCCGGCCCTTCTGGCACTTTCGATGTCTTCTTCTGCTCTGCGGGCTTCTTTCGCACTGGCCCTGACAGATCCTGTAACGGAATACAGCATGACGCCGGCGCCCAGGTCGGTATTTACCTGCCCGTTTTGGAATCATAGTTGCTTTTCTGAAAGTTGCGCGCCTGATCCAGTTTCTTTTCATCCACCTGAGCGCCTTGTGCCTGCGCGGCTTCCAGTGCATTGGTGGCAAAAGAGGATTGCAGCACACCGGCCCATCCTGATCCCTGAACGCTTCCATCGCCACCGAGAGTCCGTTGAATCTTCGAGACGCATTGATCGTTAGCAGTTCTTACACGCTTCTTTAAGACCGGGTCGTGGTCGAGGTAGCCGTCGAGCAGGTTGGATAAGAATTGGGAAGTTAGGATGACGTCGATGTTGGATCCAAGTTTCACTTGTATCTGGGTACCCGTTTGATTTGTGATGTTGGACCGTTGCGCATCGGAAGACTCCACAGCCCCGAGTAAGTAGGTGAGTGCCTTGCGCAGCGACTGACTATACGCACCGTTGGTAAGCGAATTTCCACTTCGGAGTAAAGCCATGGCAACCATGGATGTGGTGGCGGGATCAGCTTCTACCGCGTGTGGATCCATGACATCCTGACGGTGGTGCGTGCCGGCGCCCCAGCCGCCGTTTGGATTCTGTGCGTTCACAACCCAGGCAAGGCCTCCGTCGATGGCACGGAGTGCATTTGCAGGGGTGAAATAAATTGCGTTCTTCAGCGAAGGCTCTTCGCCCATAACAGTTCGGAAAACGCAACCCTTTGGAATGGAGCGATAGGTTGTCTTTTTCTTTTCAAGTCGTCTTTCTTGATGGGAAAAGGTAAATGCGAGCGAGAGGAGCAGGCTGGCCGTGGCCAGGGCAACCCCAGCAATCTTGACAGTTTTCATAATGGTTTTTATTGACAGGATGAGTGATCCTATCAAATTCCATAACAATCCCCGGCTTTTTTGTTACTGATGTCCCTTCTACTTCTTATATTTCTTCGACATGGACGCGTACGACTTTTTCAACAACGCTTTAAAGGTAGGTAGATGCAAATCAGCAAGTTTCTTAAAATAAAGGCATGATACACTCGTCTTGTGTTTGCCAAGCTTTTTGAGCAGCACTTTCTTGTCTTTGAATCCATCCATGGTGTAAACGGTCATGCTCTGCTTGCGCGGAGAAAAGGCCAGGATCGGCCAATCGCCTTCACGACCGCTGGCATAGACATAGTGATAGGAGTCAAAACCCACAATGGAGCTGCCGAACATTTTCGCCTTTTTCCCCGAAACGGATTGCATGAGGGCATGAATGACTTGTGCATCGTCCCGCTGCCTCTCGTCCCCGATGGCGTCGATGAAATCCAGAACGCTCGCGTCGTTGACTTTTGTTTTTGGTTCAGCCATGTATTTTTGTATTGTGAGCAAAAGGTACGGAGCGGGTGCTGGATACGCAACGAAAAGAAAGCGCGAATCCGGCAGCACTATAAAAACAAAAAGTCCGCCGAGGCATCACCCGCGGCAGACTTTTCTTCAGTTCAAACTCCGATTAGCTCAAAACGGCTTCTGCTTCCTTGAGATTAGCTGCAGTCACTACCTCATCGTCATAGAAATCAACGATCCCGGTCTCTACATCGTACATAGCGCCAATCAGTGCGATCTCGTTTTTGGAAATCATCTCTTTCAGGATCGGACTGTTTTTCAGAATTTGCTTCTTCGTAAGCCGAACGTTTAGGGAGGCCACTTTTTCGACGAATTCTGAATTGGCAGCATTGCGTCCCTTTGACACCGTTTTTTCGGCTGCGACGGCAGGCTTCATCTTTTCCAGAAGGGTGGTGAGGTTTCCCATTTCAACGTTGTCGCAGGCCCCTTTGATGGCGCCGCACTTGCTGTGACCAAGCACAACAACAATCTTAGATCCGGCAACCTTGCACGCAAATTCCATGCTTCCAAGGATGTCTGGATTCTGGATGTTACCGGCGATGCGCACGCTGAAAACGTCGCCGAGCCCCTGGTCGAAGATCAATTCGGCCGATGTGCGAGAGTCGATACAGCTCAGAATGACGGCCATCGGATGTTGTCCGTCGGACGTTTCGTTCACCTGCTGAAGCAGATTGCGGTTAACCTTAAGGTTATTGACAAAGCGCTCATTTCCTTTTTTCAGGATTTCGATGGCCTGTAAAGGGGTAATGGCATCACGAAGTTCTTTTGTTAGTGTTCTCATGGTATTTGGTTGTAATTGGTTATGCTAGTTTCGGTTGAATAAAATTTATTTTTTCGACGATGATGTTTTTGGTTTTCGCGTTGGTTTCAAAGTTGTTAATGAGTTCGACTACATCGAACGCAATGGATTTGGATTTGGTACAGTCGATGATCACTTTTGAGTCGGCTGGTATACTTTCAAGGACCTTGATAACACTGGCCTTATTGAAGAAGGAGACTTCTTCAGCAAGTACCAGGTGATGCACTTTTCGTCCGTCATCAGTTGAAATCACTTCTTTCATATGGTGCGAATTTCGGAAGCTATGACGAAGCGTGTAGAAAATGCCAAACATCAGGCCCACGGTAATTCCTTTCAGCAAGTCGGTAGCCAGAATGGCAACAATGGTGGCTGTGAAAGGGACAAATTGCTCCCATCCCAGTTTATACATTTGCTTGAAGAGAGCTGGCTTGGCCAGTTTATAACCGACGATTATCAGGATAGCTGCCAGGCTGGCAAGGGGAATCATGTTCAGCACGTGCGCGATGGTTAGCGCGCTAAGCAACAGGAAAATACCGTGAAGGATGGCAGACATTTTGGTCTTTCCACCAAAGGCAATGTTTGCTGAACTGCGCACGATTACCTGCGTGACAGGCAATCCACCAAGGAGTCCGGATACAACGTTCCCAAGTCCTTGTGCCTTCAACTCCCGGTTGGTTGGTGTAATCCGTTTGTCAGGATCCATCTTATCAGTTGCCTCGACGCACAGCAGCGTTTCAAGGCTGGCTACTATGGCGAGAACGACGGCAATCTTGTATACTTCCGGGTTGGCCAAAGCGGAGAAATCCGGAAGGGTGAATTGCCCTGCAAATCCCAGCAAGTTTTCAGGAACGGGAATTCTCACCAACTGATCAGCAGCGAGGGAAAAATTCATCCATCCTGATTGGTAGGCGTAGTTGAGCAAGATCCCGGTGACGACAACGACAAGGGGTCCCTGGATCAATTGGAAGATCCGGTGTGACTTGCTCAAAACAGTGTCCCAAAAGATCAGGATGGCTAGCGAGAGTACAGCAATGAAAACCGCACCCGGTGTGAAAAACTCAAACGCTGTAATAATCTCGGAGAACGTATTCTGGCCGTCGGCCTGGAAAAAAGCGTCATCGCCTTCCACATCCTTGTCCCACCCAAGCGCGTGTGGAATCTGTTTCAGGATGATCAGCAAGCCGATGCCGGTGAGCATTCCTTTAATGACAGAGGAAGGAAAGAAATAGGCAATAAAGCCGGCCTTGGCGTACCCCATGATGAGTTGAATGACACCGGCCAATACCACGGCAACAAGGAACGCTTCCCAATTTCCATCCAGGGCTGCAATTGCGCTGAAGACAATCACCGCCAGGCCCGCAGCCGGGCCGCTTACTCCCAGTGGTGAACCGCTTGCAGCTCCCACGATGATACCACCCACAATTCCTGCAATGATTCCGGCAAACAGCGGAGCCCCGGATGCCAGCGCGATGCCCAGACAGAGTGGGACAGCGACAAAAAAGACAACCATGCTGGCAGGTAGGTCGTGCCGAATGGATTTGAAATATGCTTTCATTATGAAATCAATTATTTAGAGAATTAAAGAGTTACTGAGTTTAAGCGGCCGATCACTGCAATGCGTGATCGGATGGCTAAGCCTGCCTTGACGGCGGTCTATGACAGGACGTGCTCGGGGGGAGAGTAAGGAACCTGGCGGGAACCTTGCAGCAACAACGGGTTGTGCTGAATTACGGATACAACATTTTTCTTCAGGAAGGATTCAAAATGCGGCAGGTAGCCAAAATCCTTGTCCTCTTCCGATGAATCATCTTCGCTATCCGTGGTTTCCTGTTCGCCGGCAAGCGGAGGAAGGGAGAAAACCAGGCTTGTTTCGTTCAACTCGTAAATCATAACCTCCTGCCCGGCCAGGCCCTTCTTTTGATTGAATAGAAGGGAAGGAACAACACACGACGTTCCATAGGCGAGGGAAAGCAAACAGATTATGGAGGTTCTGAACATCAAATATTAGTATTGATCGCAAATATGATAGTATTCCTATCAATTTGCAACTTGCATTGTTTTTTGGCCCATAATGGCATTTTTGGGTGGTGATTACGGGTTTGCTTCCTAAATGACCTGGCCATGCTGGACGTTGATTGGGTTGGCCACCAGGTGCTGTTCCACAAAGTGGGGAAAGGACTGCGTCATCACCTGGGAGGGCCAATGGACGGCGACTTCCCCCTTTTCCAGGCGATAAATGATGGTGTACAGTGTTCCGAATAACTTTTCAAAATTGGTGTTGTGCAGCGGAGGTTGGAGAAAGTGGTTGATCATGGAAGCCTCCGTTTCGCCAGGCAAGAGAATCAGGTCTTCCAATAAACGCTTTCGCTCTATGGTTCCGGTGAGTGATGCATAGTCGGTCCATTCCACCTCGACCTGGTGGTTGGTCGCCACGGCCGTCGCAACAACGACAGGAAGCCGGTCGGGAGAAAGATAAACGGTTGCATGCTCCCCTGATGAATGGACCAGTGTGACATTGTACGCCATGTGGACCGGGACACGGTGCAGAATATCCAGCGCCTGCCTTACCGTGGTCGCCGTCTCCAGGATGTACCGGATGATGAGCGGAATGCCAAAGCCTTCGCCAGCTACTTTCCGGCCCCCAAATGTAAGCGATGCCGCGAGGCCGGAAGCATTCATTCCGTCAAGGAGTCCCCACGTACAGTCGCTGACTCCAATCACAGGTTGAAGCCAATGTGAGTACAGCATGGTGCCCTCAAACATCCGAAAGCTGTAGTCATAGTTCCGGATCAGGGAAGGGCTGTCGCGCGTCCAGGCAATCTGTGAGCAGGCCGACATGTAGGCAGGCGGAGAATACATGCTTAGGAACCGGGCTTCAACATCGCCGCCGCCGACGAGCGCCACCAACGTTTCATACACCGGAAAGAGCTCCGGCATGTGAGTTTGCAGTTGGCTGGCCGAAGTGAGGTACCCTTTTCTGGCCAAGTACCCTTCCGACAAAAACCATCTCTTGTAATGAGGCCAGGTACGGTCAAACAGCCCTTTCCACTTTACGCCCGGTTTTTCTTCATGGACAGCTTGGAACGATATATTCATTCGAGATTACATCATCTTAAATCCGCCGATCTCGGCCATTTCCACTTGTTTTGTGCGCGCCACATAATCTTCCGCTTTGTACAGTCCTTTGATAGCACTGATCCATTGCGAAGCGCGCGGCCTTAACTTGAATTCATCCGTCATCAGGCGGCCCCGCATAACGAGGATTCCCATGTCGGCACCTTCGTAAAAATAGTCTCCACTGCGGCTAATGCGAAGGAAGAATGCTTCTTTTTCTGATTCAACGGCCCTCCGGTGGGTGTCCATCCGTGAAAACTCAATGGTGCCGTCGTCTTTCATTTTGTAAATGCCGGAGCGCGGGGCATCTGTAATCAACTGCACCTTGCTGTCCGTGTACTTGATAACCAATTGTCCCCAGGAATCGATGTTCTCGGCCTTAAACCACCTGCTGTTAACGGCGTTAACACTGATCTTATAAGGTTGGTTCATCCATTCCAACATATGAAAAAGGAAAAGGGAAACGTCTGACAAGGCAAAGACGGCATGGTTGGTAATGGAACTAGCTCCGGTGATCCGGGGATTCAGTTCACCGAGGTATAGTTCCTGGGTGTCCTGGTCGATGAGGAAGTCAAGCTCGAAGTAACCCTTGTATCCTTCCTTGCGCAATTGATTACCAAACTGCTCTGTGTACTTCTTTGCTTTCTTGCGGATTGCGGGAGTAAAGGCATCGGCAAAGATTTCATTGCCGCACCATCCTCCTTTGTAGGGAGTAAGCTCCTTGAAGCCGACCAACTCTGTCATGAGCGGAGCGACGATTGTTCCGTGCTGTGTCACACAGGCCTCAATGGCAGATCCTTTACAGTTGATCCGCTTCATGATTTTTACCTCCTTCTCCTTTTCAATGTCTTCTGCATGCTTGGCGTACTCCGCCCGGTTTGAAATGAAGAAGGTCGTGTGACCGGAGTCGCCGAAAGGCGTTTGAATCACGAGGTCTGTCCCCAATTTCTTTTGTGTGAGTGTATTCAGGTGATCATATCCTTTCACGCGGGAAAGGATGTACGGCACACAGGGAACTTTGGCTTTTTCTGCGATGCGGTTGGTGTTCACCTTGTTGTCCATGAAGTTCCTCATTTTGGCAGAAGGGAAGCAGACTTCAAGGCCCAGTTGCTTTGCAAGGCGCTCGGTTTTTTCATCAAACATGAGAAAAAGAACTTTGCCCTTGCCACCCCGCTCCTTGATATAATCGACCACCTCCTTGTGCTCCAGCAGGTAGTTGTTGATATCTTCAATGCTTTGGAACTCTTCGTGCGGCATTTCTTCGTGCGGAGAAAATACGTTGGGGTGGAGGCCGTCAAAGCATTCGATGTAACAGACAAACTTGAATCCCTTGATCCACTCATCTGCTCCAAGGAGGTTGAAATTGGTCGCACTGATAAAATAAATCGGCGTTTCATTTCTGAAGAAAAATCTCCGGATATCGGATATTCCATTCAGGACATTGACCTTCGGCTTTTTGGTGCTGCGCTTTGCAACTTTTGCAACCGCCTTTTTTGGCGCGCGCAGCTTATTCTTTTTTGTTGTTTTCATATAGAAGTAGTTATGGTTATTTAAATTTTTCAAGAATCAGATAGTCTCTTTCTTCTTTCGGTGTGCTGTCACGGCTTTTGCGCGACAGCAACCAGAAAAGAAAACCCAGCCCACTCAGTGCCAATAGGATACCCCATTCCAGGGGCCATCGCAAGGCCGCCGGACTGAACGGCAGTGTAATGGCGAGAAGGATCAGCAGGGATCCTCCGATCGATATGTATCCCGTTACTTTTCCACCGGGTGCACGGTAGGGCCGGTGCTGGTCGGGAAAATCCTTTCGAAGTTTCAGAAATGAAAAGGAAACACCCAGAAAGGCTGCAGCGATACACAGCGAACCAACGTTCACGAAAGCGATCATTGCTCCCCGACCCAAGAGGGCAGAGCAAAAGGTGATCAGGCCGCTGAAAAGAACGGCATGATAGGGCGTGAAATGTTTCGGATGTGAAACTCCCAGAGGCGGAGCAATGATCCTTCCTCTCCCCATTGCAAACAAGACCCTTGAGCCGGCGAGAAAGAATCCGTTCCAGCTGGTAAGCAGGCCGATGAGGATCGCAACCAGAATCCCGTTTACCATGATTGGAGAAGAAAAGGCCTGTTCAAATGCGCTGGCAGTATATAGTTCTGAACCCGTAAGGGTCGGCCAGCTTGCAATCATCGATGTGCTTACGATGAGCAGCATATAGAAAATGACGGCAGCCAGAATAGAAACCAGGATCAGGATTCCAATTGTGCGGTAACTGACCGACTCCTTGGCTTCCTCCGCTCCCTGCGGGATGGTATCGAACCCAACCAGCCAGAAAGGAACCGTTGCAAAGACACCCAGGATGCCCGAAGCCACTGCTGCGGGTGAGTTCCCGACAAGCAACGGCTGCAGGTTGCTTACCTGCCCCTTGATAAATCCAACGGCTATGACGCACACCACGATCGCCAAAAAGATCAACGTCAGATAAATCTGGAAGCGCATGGAATTCTGAACGCCTACATAATTGATGTACGTTATAACTGACACAAAGAACAACGCGAGCAGCAAGTGACTTCCGTAAATGGTGTCGCCGCCAATGGAATAAAGCGGCCATTGGTCGATGTTGGGAAACAGATAGCTCAGGATCTTACCAACGGATATTGCTTCAAAAGCCGACACTGACAAATACCCAAACGAAAGAAACCACCCAACCAGAAAGGAATGCCCTGGGCCGAATGCCTTGTATGCATACGCCACCTCACCGCCGGACACCGGAAGCATGGCAGTGACTTCGGCATAGCAGAATCCAATAAAGAGCATGAGCGTGCCGCCTATAGCGAAGGCAATGCTTGCACCAAGTGGGCCTGCCGATTTCAGCCAGGGTCCCATCGCAGTGACCCATCCAACACCAATCATGGCACCAAAGGCAAGACAGAAAAAACCAACTTTGCCGATCTCCTTCTTGAGCTCGGCGCGCCTGGCCGGGGTTGGGATACTCATGGTCAGGCTTTCGTGCTTACAACTTTTGTTTTCCGGCTGTTTCCCATGCCACTCATGGCGGCACCAGCACCCATCAGTGCCGTTCCCGATTGACGACGATTCAGCGCTCCTTCTGTAAAAATGCGCAGCCCTAGCTCAGGCCGGTATCCGTGAATTTCTTTCACGTCCAGCGCCTGCAGGAACTCCAGGATTTCATGGGTCATTACCTGACCAGGAACCAATACCGGGAATCCCGGTGGATAAGGGATAACAAATGCAGCACTGACAAGTTCCCGACCGGCATCCATCAACTGTCTACATGAGCCAAGAAGGGCGTATTCACACTTTGCTTCCTGATAGGCCAGAAAGTACGCTTCGCGGATGCGCCCGCCCGGAATACTCGCCACGGCACGGAATGAATCGTGAAAGTGGCTAAAGTCGGGGAGTGGTGGGGCCTGTTCGGTCAGGGAGTAGAGGCGGTCTTGCAAGATCCGGTTCTCCTCGGGGTTGAGCGAATCGAACTGCAAATCAATTTGATCGGCAATCTTGAGAAGGGTGCTGATGAGGTAGCTCACCGAGCTGCGCGTGGTTCCGATGTTGGTCATAAACAACACCGAGTTGCGCGACGTCTTGTTTACCTGGATGTGAAACTGGTCCATCAGGTACTTGTTCTTGAAGGTGTCGCCGTCAACACCCGTATTGCCTATATGTAGGTTTATTTTGGTGGGATCAAGTACAAAATCATCGTTGGCCCATGCTTCGTCCAGGCGCTGCCATCCGTTTTCGGGATTATAATACTCGGCGAGCCCGGTCTGTCGGTACTCGGCCGGGATCAGGTCCGAAATGGTGAGCACTTTGAAATACTTCCTGAGCTTGGGATGATCGTTGATTTTGGCACGTAACAGCATGGCCATTTCGATACTCTTCTCCACCAGTTCATACCCTTCAAAGGAAACCTGCCTGCGGCCGATGTCGAGGGATGCAAGAATCTGATAGTTGGCGGAGGTTGACGTGTGCGTCATGTATGCTTCGTGAAAAGACGTTTCTACCTTGCGTTCAAATTCCTCATCGTAGATATGAATCATCGAGCCCTGCCGGAGCGAAGAAAGCGTCTTGTGGGTTGACTGCGTGGCATAAACCCGGATCATGACCAATTCCGGATTTGGAAGTGTGGGCCGGGCATCGCCCCCTTTTTTCTTTACTTCCGCCACGTGATTCTTGTACTGTTCCTTGTAGGCTTCTGACTTGTATTTCTTCGAAAGTTTGTTGGCGACAAACATCGCCGTGCGTTGGCGATAGGCAGGAGAGAAGGCTGCAAAAGCAAACCATGCTTCATCCCAGAGAAATATCATGTCGGGTTTGATAGCCAGTACAGCCTCCATCACCCGCTCTACGTTGTACACCAGCCCGTCAAAGGTACAGTTGGTAAGAAGCAACATCTTTACCTTATCAAGCCGGCCCGCTTCGCTAAGTACGAGCAGCCGGTTGACGATCTCACGCAGCGGCACAGCTCCATACATGGAATATTTCTGGAGCGGGTATGAATCGAGGTAAGTAACATAAGCGCCGGAAAGTACCATTCCGTAATGGTGGGACTTATGACAATCCCTGTCGATGAGCACCACATCATCCGGCTCCACCAATGCCTGGAGCACAATTTTATTGGACGTAGACGTGCCGTTGGTGGCGAAGTAGGTTCGCTTTGATCCAAATTCCCTGGAAGCAAGTTCTTGCGCTTTTTTGAGCGGTCCTGTGGGCTGGAGGAGTGAGTCCAATCCACCTGTGGTGGAGGAGGTTTCGGCAAGAAACAGGTTTCGTCCGTAGAATTCTCCAAAGTCATCGATCCAGTTTGATTTGAAGATGGAGTTACCCCGTGAAATGGGCATCGCGTGGAATACCCCGGTAGGCTTTTGACTGTATTCTTTCAGCGCCGTGTAGAAGGGTGTTTCGTAGCGGTCTTTGATACCGCGGATGACGCTCAGGTGAAGTTCTTGTGCATCCTCCTTCCGGTAGAAAATGCGCTGGAAGATTTTCAGGGAGACATTCGGCAAGCTCTGAACCGCGGTGTCGGTAATGTAGTACAGGTCAATTTCAGGACGGAGCTGGCTGATCATCTTCCCCAGAGAAATACCCAATTCGTACTCGGGCGTTTCCTCCAGGTTTTCTTTCAGCAAGTCAGTGACGAGCGGCTGCAAAACACCGCGCCTGCTCTTGGAGGCAAATGGGATTTCGTTGCGTACAATGCAGGCCTGTATGTTTGGATTGGCAATGAGGGCGATGAGTGAGTCCTGATACGATTTTGCAAAAACCAGTTGATAGACGAAGTGTTCCCGCGGATCACGCACGTCATTTATTTTTTTAGATATGGCCTGTTCATCTTTAGCAGAGAGATTATCAACAAAAAGAACTTCGAAGTATCTTTTCTTGCCACGAGGTGCGGCGTCGTTCTTGTTTTCCTTTCGCTTCAACAAGGTTGCAAACGAAAGAATTCCGGGATCGTGCCGGTAATCTTCGCTGATAAGAAGGCGGAGAATTTCTTTTATGGAATTGCGGAGAATTTGAAACTCATCGTGTTTGATGAATTCAGAAAGGGTATCGAGAATCTCGCCTCCGGGGAAGGCAAAATATTGTTCAACCTCCCGGAGCGTTTTCATGGACTCCGCCATCTTAAGCTTGCCGGCATCCCGGTCGTGCTTCTCTTTCTTTTTGGCCAACTGATAGGCTTCCAGTTTCAAATCGGTCCAGAGGTCGGTTCGAAGCTGGGTAATGTTATAGTAGTGACCAGCCTTGCGGTAGTCCTTATCGATTGCTATATGGTTGGTTTTCATGTGCGTCGGTTTAGGATTTGGAGTGAAGTGCAAGGCGGTTGCCCTCCGTGTCCATAAATAAGGCGAAGTACCCAACCGCTTCGTTGATCAAGGTCTTCTCCATGATGATTCGTCCTCCCGCAGCTTCCACTTTGGAAAGTACAACGTTGAGGTCTTTTCCGCCGTTGAGGTAGAGCAGGGGGCCGGTGGTATTGGGGAAGCACCCTTCTCCGGTAACAACTGCGCCTCCGATTCCATTTTTGGCGGGAAAGAATGCCATCGTGTAGCTGTTGATGGACGTGGTTTCCATGTTGATGGAATAAATCGTGTTGAAAAAGGAAACAGCCCGGTCAAAATTGTAGGCCGGAATTTCAAACCAATTAATATAGTCTTTGAGGTTTAGTGGCTTTTCTTTTTTTGCATGCTTTACGCTTGTCTTCATGAGTATTGATTATTATTAGTTAGTTGCTTTTAATTAATGGAGGGAGGAACTCTGGAGCGGGTGGAGCCGCTTCGGTCTGAAGTACTTCGGTGATCTGATCAAACCGGGTAGGCTTGTTCAGCTTTCCCAGGGTTTGGAGATAGGGGAGTTGGGCGCCATCCTGATAGATTCCAAAGCGAACGGTCCGGTCGCGAAAACTCTTCAGCGGCTGACCGAGACGGAGAATGCCCATCTCCCGGCTGCGCGCCACCCGTTCCATATCGACTTCAATAGGGATGAGTTCTTCGCCGGTGCTTGCCTGGTGAAGCACGCGTCCGTCCGGACCGCAGACGAGCGATCTTCCGCTTCCGCCGTCGCCCAGGCCGTTGATGTCAAAAATGAAGCACTGGTTGGTGGCCGCTGTGGCCTGCACCAGGGCCAATTCGATATCCCTGTCGATGGTTGCAGTCAGGGTGGGATGCAGAATTACCTCCACGCCGTTGACGGCCAGCGTCCGGGAGGTTTCGGGGAACCACATGTCGTAGCAGATTGTAATCCCGAAGCGACCAACCTTAGGCACATCAAAAATCAGAAACTCATTACCTCCCGTAACGCCCACCTCGTAGGGATAGAACGGGAACATCTTGTTGTAACGTCCTACCACTTCTCCCTGCGGATTGATCACAGTGGCCGTGTTGTAAATGGTGTGCTCCTGCTTTCGGAACATGGACCCCGGGATGAGCCAAATGCCGTAATGTTTGGCGATGGCACAAAATTCATTTTCAACTTCATTGGGAAACTCCCGCGCATGGATGGTCAGGGGGCCATACACGCTCAACTCGCTGAACACGATCATCTGTACCCACGGGTACACCGACATCATTACGTCAATCTTGTGCTTCATGACAGCCAGGTTGCTGTGACTTGCGGAAACATGCATTTGGATACCGCCGATGGAAAATGGAGTCATATTTATCTTTTAGTTTTTGATATAATTTCTAAACAATTCAAGACCGGATGAGATTACCCTTGAACAAAACAATGCAACAACAATCCCGGTGGTTCTGCTGTTGCAACACATCACCCGTGTTCACGGGCATCATTCGGATCTTCGTCTTGGATTAGGCCGGAAGAGGGTCTATACCGACTTCATAAAAACCTGCTAGCTTGTTCTGAAAATTAACCGGGTGATTCGAAAATCCCTGCCGAACGGCTTTCGTGACGGTATGCGAATCTTCTGTTAAATGCTAATGATGCCTTGTGATTACCGAATAGTGATACAAAATTTAAACATCATTAATATAAGGAATTTACCTGTAAAAAGCTACTTTTTTGTTACAAACATTTTACACCCCCACCTCATTCTTGTTTAACAGAATAGTTTGCGTCGGATAGGCAAACTCAATTCCTCGTTTTTGGAATTCTTCAAATATTTTCAAGTTGACAGCCTGTTGGATATCCATGTACGTGTGGTATTCGGGGCCCTCAATGAAGTATACAATTTCAAAATTCAGACTGAAATTTCCATACGAAGCAAAGTGCGCGCGATCAAACGTCGCATTGACCTGGTCATCAATTATCTTCTTTAGAATTCCGGGTATTTCTTTTACTTTTTCCATGGGTGTTTCATAAACAATCCCGATCGAGAACAATATCCTTCTCCGTTGGAGTCGTTTGAAGTTGTGCACGCGTGAATTGGTCAGATCGCTGTTTGAAATCACGAGTTGTTCACCGCTCAGACTCTTGAGTCGTGTGGTTTTGATTCCGATGTATTCCACATGGCCTTTCTTGTCATCCACGGTAATGAAATCACCGATTTCAAAGGGACGGTCAAAGAATATGACGAAGTAATTGAATAGATCGCCGAGAATATTCTGGGCGGCCAATGCGATGGCAATACCTCCAATACCTAGGCCCGTGACAATGGCCGTGACGTTGTACCCCAGGTTGTCAAAAAGGAATACAAGTCCGAGGCCCCAAATGGCGACATTCATGACGATGGTAATTCCCCGGATTTGTTTGAGCTTTTCTTCACCGTTCTCCTGCTTGCGTACGTACGATTGCAACATTCTTTGAATTGTGCTCGTCACAATACGCACCGCATAGTAGGTCATCACCACGGCCACCGCATACTGAATTTTCTTCTCTACGGATTCCGAAAGGGTGAGATAATGGAGCGCGTAGTAGAGAAGTACGAAGTTGAGGATCGGAAGCATGAAACGCTCCATCCCGTTAACAAGGAGGTCATCGAGGCTGGTTTCTGTTTTTTCTGCCCAGATGCGCAGGCGCTTTAATATCACATTCCTGAAAAGCCGGAGGACAATAATTCCTACCAAAACAATGCCGATAGCCGTAAGGTATTTCTCTACGGTGTTATCAAAATAGGACTGTTCCAAAAATTCCTGCATGGGCGGTAGTTGATTTGCTGCGCGCAAAATTACGACGCCTGACCGCTTATTCTACTAATTCGGTATTAATTGTGACAAGCTAGTTTACCTGTTAATCTGTTTTAATGCTTGCTGTAGGTCGGTAGTCGGCAGTTTGCAGACTTTATCCCTGCATACGTAAAGGATTGTTTTCCCAGGTACCAGCTTATTCGCTAGCAAGGTGAGCTGGCCTTCTGTTGCCCCGCCGGACAGGAACACATTTGGAAAATAGTGTTTGTCAAATTCTTTCCGCACTGCCTGGTGATCGGGCCCGACGATGGCAACCTCGTACGGTTCGTTGGAAAACCAGGCCTGGAGAATATTCCAGTTTGCAAAGTATACGCCCCCAGTCAGCGCCTCTTGCTGGACATTGAGCAGCATCTGCTTCGCTGTTTGGATATATTGATCGTCGTAGAAATAGTGACCGAGCATAAAAAGATTTTTTGCCATGGTGGAATTCGATGAGGGTATCACCTGGTCACTGACACCCATCTTTCGGGCAACCAACGGTGGATCAAGATTGGAGGTGTAAAAAAACATGCCGCTCTGGGTATCAAAGAAATGGTCGAACGCATAGTCGGTCAGCGCCCGGGCATCGGTCAGCCATCGCTCATCAGACGTGGCCTGGTAGAGTGAGATGAAAGCCTCTATTGTAAATGCATAGTCGTCAAGGAAGCCGTTGATAGATGGCTTGTCGCCCTTATACGTACGGTACAAGTGATTCTCGGAGGTGCGCACTTTCTTTTTGATCAGCGCGGCGTTTTTCAGCGCTGAAGCAAGATAACGATCATCGCCAAGGACGCGATAGGCATCCACGTAGGCCTTTGTCATCAGGGCATTCCACGCCGTGAGAACTTTGTTGTCCAAACCGGGACGGATGCGTTTGGATCGTTCGGTCAGGAGATGGCGGTTGGCATTTTGTATACGGGTCTGCAACTCCTGCTCACTGATTTTGTAACGCGCCGATAATTGTTTGTCTTTTCCGGACCGGTATAGAATGTTGGTTCCCTCTTCCCAGTTTCCTTTCCTGCTAACATTATAGTAATCGGCCACGAGCCCAGCCTGATCTCCAAGCAGATTTGTAAGTTCCTCTATGCTCCATACATAGTATTTACCCTCAACGCCTTCGCTGTCAGCGTCCAGTGAAGAATAGAATCCGCCATCGTCTGCGGTCAGCTCCCGACGTATGAATTCCAGAGTTTCTTCCACAACAGTTTTGTACCTCGGTGTCTTCGACTGCTGAAACGCAGCGGCGTATAAACTGACGAGTTGGGCATTGTCGTAAAGCATTTTTTCAAAATGGGGAACTTTCCAAACCGCGTCGGTGGAATATCGCGCGAAGCCGCCTCCCACCTGATCGTAAATACCACCGTCGGCCATCTTGTCGAGCGTCAGTGTAACGAATTCCAGCGCTTTTGGATCACTCGTCACATAGTTGTAGTGAAGTAAGAACTGAAGGCCAATGGGCAGGGGGAATTTCGGAGAACTGCTAAATCCGCCCTGCGTAAAATCAATTTGATTTTTCCAGCGGCCGAAAACCTGTTGCAGCGCATCGTTGGAGAAAGAAACGGGTTCGGGATTTAGCTGGATGGTTTCGCTCGATTGCACTCCGCGGGTAAGTGACTGAGCCTGGCTTTCAGCCTTTTCCGGATTTTGTTCGGCGAAAGCCAAAACTTTGCTGAGCATATCCATCCACTGCTCTTTTCGAAAATAGGTACCTCCGTAGAGCGGTCTTCCATCCGGCAGCGCGACGCAGTTGAGTGGCCAGCCCCCGCTGCCGGTGAGTAGCTGAATGGCAGTCATGTAAACCTGGTCTACGTCGGGTCGTTCCTCGCGGTCCACTTTGATGGAGACGAAGTGCTCGTTCATGTACCGGGCCACCTCTTCGTCTTCAAACGTTTCCCGTTCCATCACATGGCACCAATGACAGGCCGCATAGCCGATACTGACCAAAATCAACTTGTTCTCTTTCCGCGCTTGCTCCAGCGCTGCTTCACCCCACGGCTGCCAGTTCACCGGATTGTGGGCATGCTGCAGGAGGTAGGGGCTGCTTTCGTTAATGAGTTGGTTAGTGAATTTGTGCTTTTCATCGTCGTGCGCCTGGTGCTGCTGGCTGCAGGAGGCAAGGGAGTACAGGCAGAGGAGTGCCAGGAAACCAAAAATCCGCCCGAAGGGATACGGTCCGTGGTGAGGATTATTGGTAGGTACGGCTGACTTTGAAGATTTTGAATACCCCATTTATTTTTTGATGGTAGAAGAGATCTTTTCGGTTCGCCGACAAGGTTGGTCCCTCTATGATTTCGCCGGCTATGGCATCGACTTTTTTCGGTGCGCCAAAGGGCTCCGCTTTTGTCTTCCGCGTGGCAACCATGATGTGGAACACAAACGGTGTTCCGGAAAGATCGGTACGGTTAAAGAACAGCTCTAATCCGTCGTGCGACAGTGTGGCAGCGTATTCAAGCAGATTCGTGTTAATGTTTACGAGCAGCGCGTTGGAATTGGGATCTTTTACGAATTGACCGTTGATCTTGTTGGCAATTATGAAATTGGATTCATCCGGATAGGTTTTCCCTGAAAATTTGGCAATGGCAAGTACCATCATCGCGCCATCCTCAGAAATGACGGCGTCCATGTCAATCATCCCCACCTGATTTTTGGTGAGGTTTTGGTCTACGGCACTTGCGCCAGATACGACGCCCTGGCTGAATACGCCTCTATATATAGAGAGGAGATTGGATGGATAGCTCGTCAGCGACGTATAGTATAAATTTCCGGAAGCGTCCATACTGGGCGCTCCTTCAAATGCGCTTGTATTTACTCCTTGCACAAGTCCTTTGTATTCAAAGGTATTGGCGTCGACAAAGGTGGCATAATGTATATTGGCGTCCGCAGCGCCCTCAGTTGGGTTGTTGAAAATGAGGTATTGCCCATCGTTGGAAACAAAGGGTTCCATGGCCCCTCCCGTGTATCCAAGAATCGAAATGGATGTTGGATTTTTGAAGTCTGAGAAAACAGGCGTTGGTTTTTCATCTTCGCTGCATGCGACGAGAAGGCCGGCCAGGAGGAGGGTTAGTTTTGTTATCGCTCGGATCTTTTCAGTCATTTTCAGGTCAGCGTCAACACCAGGTCCTCGCTGTTCACCAGAGAGGCTTCTTTTAAGACCACGCCTTTTATTTCTGCAGCAGCCGGTGCGCTTATGGTAGTTTCCATTTTCATGGCCTCGATGACAAACAGCGGTTGATTCTTTTTCACTTTCTGTCCCTTCTTCACAAATATCCTCGAAAGCAGGCCCTGGAGCGGAGCACCAATCTGTTTGGAATTACCTGCTTCTGCCTTAACGTTTTCTACTTTGATAATGTTCAGTGAACGATCCTGTACTTCAATGTTTCTCGTCTCACCGTTCACCTTGAAGAACACCGTGCGCATCCCGTCCTCATTGGCCTCCCCAACCGAAAGGAGTTTTACAATGATCCGCTTGCCTTCGGCGATTTCAACAATGGTCTCTTCCTGTATATCCATGCCGTAGAAAAAGTTCTTGGAAGGAATTTTGGATACATCGCCAAAGAGCATCCGCTTCTTTGCCCAGTCTTCAAATACCTTGGGATAAAGCTTCCACGAGAGAAAGTCCGTGAAAAGTAATTCGCGGTCAAAGCGGGAGTGGAACTGTTTTTGGAATGCAGCAAACTCCGCCTCCAGATCGACGGGAGCGAGATGCGCGTTTGGCCGGTTTGTATACGGCACTTTGTCTTTCAAAATGATTTTTTGCAGTTTCTTGTCAAAACCGCCGACGGGTTGGCCGAGGTCTCCGCGGAAGAAAGCCTGCACTGACTCTGGAAACGACAACGTTTCACCCTTGGTGAAAATATCTTCCTTGGTGAGATTGCCGGACACCATGTACAGGGCCATGTCGCCCACCACTTTGGAGCTGGGCGTCACTTTCACCACGTCTCCAAAGAGTTCATTCACATCGGCATAGCGCTGCTTGATCAATTCAAATTTATCAAGTAGGCCCAGGGCTGTAGCCTGAGGGCGCAGGTTGGAGTATTGGCCACCGGGAATTTCATGCTGGAATACTTCCGCTGTTCCCGACTTGAGTCCTGATTCGAAGGGGTAGTAGTATTCCCGGACAACTTCATAGTAATTGGAAAATGCGTTGAGGGATTGGATGTCAAAGGGCTGTTCACGTCCATGTCCTTTCATCATTTCGACAATGGCATTGAAATTTGGCTGTGAGGTAAGCCCGGACAAACCACCAAGCGCAACGTCGACCACATCAACGCCAGCCTCGATGGCTTTTAGGTACGTGGCTGATTGAAGCGACGAGGTGTCATGGGTATGCAGGTGGATGGGTATGGAGACTTCCTTGCGCAGGGCTGCGACAAGTTCCGAGGCGGCGTAGGGTTTCAACAACCCGGCCATGTCTTTAATGGCGAGCATGTGCGCCCCCGCATCTTCCAACTGTTTGGCGAGATCGACGTAGTAGGGGATGTTGTATTTGCTGCGTTTCGGATCAAGAACATCGCCGGTGTAACAAATGGAGGCCTGCGCAATCCCTTTCGTGCGTTTTCTGACGAACTTAATACATGGTTCCATATTCTTGAACCAGTTGAGCGAATCAAAAATCCGAAAGACGTCCACGCCGCTTTCCCACGATTTTTCAACGAAGGCTTCGATGAGATTATCAGGATAAGCGGTATACCCGACTCCATTTGAGCCGCGGATAAGCATTTGCAGGAGGATGTTGGGAACAGCTGCCCGCAACTCTTCCAGACGCCTCCAGGGATTTTCATGCAGGAAACGCAGGCATACGTCAAAGGTCGCACCGCCCCATACCTCCATGCTGAACGTTTGCGGATGCGCCCGCGCAAAACTTTCCGCTGCCTGCAGCATATCGACAGTACGCATCCGGGTGGCAAGCAGCGACTGGTGGGCATCGCGCAGCGTAGTGTCGGTATAGTGGATCTTCTTCTCTTTGCGCAGCCAGGCACAAAACGCTTCTGGCCCCATCTTCGTCAGTCGGTCTTTGGTGCCCGGAGGGAAGGGGGCGTATGAATCGTAGTCGGGAACAACGGGCGTGCGGAATTGCCGCTTCCGGTCGATGATCTTGACATCCGGGTTGCCATTGACAATAACATCGGCCAGGTAGGTTACTGTTTTTGTGGCCCGATCCAGTCGCTGGCTGAACTTAAAGAGTTCTTTGTGGGTCTGAACGAAATTGACTGTCACATCCCCGTTGCGGAATGCCTTGTGGGTAATAATATTTTCCAGGTACGGGATGTTGGTCTTCACGCCTCTCACACGGAACTCGCGGAGGGCCCGGTACATTTTTCGGCAGGCCCCGTCCAACGTTCGGGAGTGTGCAGAGATCTTGACCAGCATTGAATCAAAAAATGGACTGACCACGGCGCCCTGGTACAAGCTTCCCGCATCGAGCCGGATGCCAAACCCGCCCGGACTCCGGTAGGTGATGATTGTCCCATAGTCCGGCTTGAAGTCATTCCCGGGATCTTCGGTGGTGATCCGGCATTGCAGCGCGTAACCGGTCGTTTTGATCGACTCCTGGGATGAAATCTTTATCTGTTGATCGGAGAGTTTGTAATCGCCCGCGATAAAAATCTGGGCCTTGATCAGGTCAACGCCTGTAACCATTTCGGTTACGGTATGTTCAACCTGAATACGTGGATTCACCTCGATAAAGTAAATCGTATGATCCTTGTCGAGGAGAAATTCGACCGTACCAGCGTTGTCGTAGGATACGGCACCTGCAATTTTAAGGGCGTAGTCAAAAAGTTTGTCTTTCACCTTCTGGGGAATGCCCAGAGAAGGGGCGACCTCCACTACCTTTTGGAACCGGCGCTGTACGGAACAGTCCCGTTCAAACACGTGAACGAGGTTTCCAAAGTGGTCGCCAAGGATCTGAACCTCAATGTGTTTGGGGTCATCTACATATTTCTCCAGGAAGAGTGTATCGTCTCCAAACGCGTTGAGCGACTCCCGGCCAGCTTCATTGAATGCATTCTCCAGTTCACCTGCTTCACGGATGATGCGCATCCCTCTTCCACCTCCGCCGGCCGCTGCTTTCAGCATGACCGGATAACCGATTCTTTTGGCTTCTTTCAAAGCGACGGTTGTCGTGGTCAGCTTCTGACGGCTGCTTTCAATCTGGGGCACTTTGCACTTAGCGGCAATCTTCTTGGCAGACACTTTGTTGCCAAGCAGATCCATCACTTCGGGGCTTGGGCCGATCCAGACGATGCCGTGTTCCTTGCACTTGCGGGCGAACGTTGCGTTTTCAGAGAGAAACCCATACCCGGGGTGAATGGCATCCACCCCCTTTTTTCTGGCAAGGTTGATGATTTGATCGATGTCCAGGTACGGCTTTAGCGGATCCCCTTCTTTACCAATCTGATACGACTCATCGGCCTTGTAGCGGTGCAGGGAATAGCGGTCGGCATGGGTGTAAACAGCGACGGTCTTTAATCCGATCTCCACGCACGCCCGGAATACACGGATGGCGATTTCACCCCGGTTGGCTACAAGAACTTTTTTTATTTTCATAGAAATAGACGGTTGCCTTCAGAAATATTTTGGTGTTTATAAGATACTAATTATTTCGGAGGTCGCGTAGTAAATAAAGCAAATTGGAGCCGGTCGTGCTGGCCTAGGCTATGTCAAAGCCATTTCTTCGTCCGGAAATATATGACCATGCCCACAAATACAGAGAGCATGACACCCCAGATTGCGAAGTAGCCATACTGCCACTTGAGCTCGGGCATGTTTTCGAAATTCATGCCGTAGACTCCGGCGATAAATGTCAGTGGGATGAAAATGGTGGCGACTGTAGTAAGGACTTTCATGGTCTCATTCATCTTGTGGCTCAAGGTCGAGAAATAGATGTTGGTCAGGCTTTCCAGCGCGGTATACGTGCCGTTGGCTTCCTCGATGGCGTTGGAGCAGCTGTTCTTGAGATCCCGAAAATATTTCCGGTTTCTTTTGTTGATAAATTGGGTACGGTCTTTCAGAATGTTGGTCAAGGCCTCTTTGAACGGGTTGAGTGACTTCTTGATCTTATCAACATCCTTCTTATTTTTCTCAATCAGCAGCAAGGTGGATTGGGTGGGGTTTCTCAGAGTTTCCCGTTCAATAAGGCTTACTTCGTGGTTGACATTGTCCAGGGTCTCGAAATAATTGTCAAGAGTAGCATCGAGAAGCTGAAAGAGGAGAAAATCGCATTGCCGCTTTCGGATCAGTCCCAGATCCTCCCGCATTTTATTCCGGATGTGGTCAAAGTGATCACCCACCTCCTCCTGGAAAGACACTACATAATTCTTCCCGAGAACAAAAGAAAGCTGTTCAATGTGAAGTTGCTGGTTCTGCCCTTTTAAGATCGACTTGACGCTGAAATAAATATAGTCTTCATAATCGTCGACCTTAGGCCGTTGTGTCGTATCGATGAGATGCCTCACGGTGAGGCGTTCCAGGGAGAGCGCCTGTCCAATATCTTCCATCAAATCGACATCGTGGATTCCATGGAGGTTTAACCAATAGTTATTCGCCGGATCGCTGGTATTAATAAGGTTGAAATCATCTTTGTTTTCTGTTTCAATGCATTGGGATTCATTGTATGTAAATAGCTGGAGTTTGACTTCCTCCATTTTCTTCTGGCCAATGAAGGTCAGTTCACTTTTCCCTTTGGCTTCACTTTTTAATTGGGAATAGAAATTGAAGTTTATTCCCGTGATGCTGCCTGTAATTTGTGTAAGCGACCGGAGGCTCTTCAGCAGAACCTCATCTGGTTTTTTGAGCGCATGGAGAAGGTTCTCCGGCTTGAATGGTTCCAGTAATTTCTCCGGCTTGAAGGCTTTTTTTACGTTTTTGAGCATGTCGGTAACAGATAGTTCAATTGTCCTTCCTGGAACAAAACTAAAGAATTCAAAACGCGGTGTCAACGCACCGGAGTATGTCAGGCCCCTTTCAGGCGCACGTAAACCAGCTTGATATTTCGTTTGCCCGTATCACGTTCGTCAATCTCAAATTGGCCGGTACTTTTGATCAGTGGGGCCAGCTTGTCAAATCCGAAGTTGCGGGGATCAAAATCGGGCTGCTTCTTCAGCAGCAGGTTGCCGACCTCACCCAGGAATGCCCACCCGCTGTCATCACCGAGGTCATCGACTGTTGTACTAATAAGGTGAATGGTGTCGCTGTCGATCTTTTTGAGTACTTCATTCGGGCGGTGGTCCTTTTCCGGGCTCTTGCCCTTCGAGCTCCTTACGGAGGATTTGCCTAGTCCTCCTTTCAATATTTCTATGTAGACAAACTTGTCACAGGCCACAATGAAGGGATTGGGAGTCTTCTTTTCCCCGATGCCGATAACAAACATACCGGCCTCCCGCAGGCGAAGCGCAAGGCGCGTAAAGTCGCTGTCACTCGAGACGAGGCAGAATCCATCCACCTTTTCGGAGTACAGGATGTCCATGGCATCAATAATCATGGCGGAGTCGGTTGCGTTCTTGCCCGTCGTGTAACCGTATTGTTGAATGGGTGTAATTGCATTTTCCAGAAGGATGCGTTTCCACCGGTTTACCCGTGGATTTGTCCAGTCTCCGTAAATGCGCTTAAAGGTCGGCGTACCGTACTTGGCAATTTCCTCCATCATTCCCTTGACGTTCTCGGAAGGGATATTATCCGCATCAATCAAAACGGCGATGCGGCGGTCTTTGTCATCTTTCATGGGGCGGTCTTTTTACGAAGGTAGGGGTTTTGTTCGTTCCGGAAATGAAGTTTCTTATCCCGGATTGGATGGGGGCTAAATGCCTTTGTCCCGTGCCTGCAGGAACTCGAAAAGAGTGATGTTCATCAAGATCAGGAGCATGCCGTAAAAAGCATCTTCCAGGGGAATGGTTCCCAGCCGGATTCCCAGGTTTTCATCAGCGTTGTACCATACCACTGGACTTTCAAGGCCTGTACCGGTCAGGATCCCGTTGACAATAAAGAAGGGGAGGAGAATAAAGAGGTAGGCAACATAAAAACGGGACAAGTAATCCGCCTTCAGTTTGTAGCGGACGAAAAGAAGAAACAGCGCGCAGAGCGTGAAGGTGACAGTGGTATACCACCGATGGGTGTTCAGGATGCCGGCGACCAATAGTGAAACAATTAGTGCATTTGTTATCACGTCCGAATACGGCTTGACATAATCGCGTTTTATCAGGAGCCCGACAGCTTCGTATGTGAAGACGCATGCGTAGGGAATACAGAAAAAGAAAAGAACTTCCTCGAGCGGAAGCTTGAACAGATAGAGTCCGGTAATATACGACGGGTTAAATCCCCACACGCCCATGGAAGTAAACCATTCGTCCCAAAGGAGGAAAAAGACAGCCGGGAACAGCAAGGCGGGCCCCAGGTATTTCCATTTTCTGGAAAAATTGGCGCGGGGATAAAAACTAAACAGGAAAGGAAGCGACAGGGCCGCCAAATCAATAACCAGGTAAAGGTATTTGGGATTCAAGAGGGTTATTGAGTTTCCTGGCGTTCCTTGCGTTGCTTGAATTCTGCGGGTTCGTATTTTTTTGGTGCGAAGAGAAAGCCAAACGCCTCGCAACCCTCTTTGGTGTGCTTGCTATGGTGAATGTAGTGCGCATGAATCATTCGCATCAAATACTTGCTGCTCTTCTTTGGCCTCCATTTGATACGCTGGTGCACCACGAAATCATGAAAGAGGATGTAAAAAATACCGTAGCAGAGGATGCCCAGGCCCACGGCAAGTAAATAGGGATTGTACGAAACAAGGGATGCATAGTAGAACAGGCCGATCGAGGGCAGGCTGAACAGGACCGCAAACCAGTCATTTTTTTCAAGAGTGTGATCGTGCACGGAATGGTGCGACTTGTGCCATACCCAGAGGAACCCGTGCATCACATATTTGTGTGTAAACCTGGCCACGAATTCCCAAAAGAGGAAGGTCGCCACCACAATTATCGCACAGAGTAAGACGGTCGTCCATTCCATATATCATCCCTTTTTCAATATCCCCACGTTCGTTGTTCCGAACAGTTCTTCCAGGACCCGCTTCCTGTAGTCAAAAATAGCATGTACCTCTCGTTCAACAAAAAGATGATGTGCGATCCTTCCCAGGATGCCGAATGGAAGGGCGTAGACAAGTTCATCCACCATTTCAACGCCGCTTTCTGTTTCTGAAAAATGATGCTGATGATGCCACAACGCATACGGCCCGATTCGCTGTTCGTCGACGAAATACTTCGTTTCTTTGACGTGCTTGATCTCGGTTACCCATTGGATCCGGATACCCGGCGGGACCCGCAGCGTATAACAGATTATTTGGCCGGCATACACCTTTGCACCTCCTGAAATATATTTAATCTTAAATCCCATTTTTTTGGGAGTGATCTTGTTGAGGTTTTTTGGGGAAGAGAAAAAAGCCCAGGCCTCTGGCAAGCCAATAGGTAGTTGTTGTTTTCTTTGTAGTGTATATATTTTCATGGCCGGGCGGATTTGTCTTAGAGCGGATTGCGCTGAAGCGCTTCTTTGTAAACGTCCAGGGCTCGTTTGCGCGCAACCGCATGGTCAACAATAGGCTTGGGGTAGCTGGCGCTGGCTACCTCCGGCACCCATTTGCGAATGTACTTCATGTCGGGGTCAAAGCGTTTCGTTTGTGTGTATGGATTAAAAATCCTGAAATACGGTGCCGCGTCGCATCCTGATCCGGAGGCCCACTGCCAGCCGCCGTTGTTAGCGGCCAGATCAAAATCGAGAAGTTTGCCTGCGAAGTATGCCTCGCCCCACCTCCAGTCAATGAGAAGGTGTTTTGTGAGAAAACTGGCTGTAACCATCCGCACCCGGTTGTGCATAAAACCGGTTTCATTCAGTTCGCGCATCCCTGCGTCAACAATCGGGTATCCGGTATTGCCCGAACACCATGCTTGAAATTCCCCTGGATTGTTTCGCCACGCTATCCGATCATAGGCTGGCTTGAAAGCCCTCTCTACGTGAGGGAAGTGCCAGAGGATCATGTGGTAGAATTCGCGCCAGATCAGTTCATTCAACCATGTTTCATTTTTTCCGTGTGCCAGTGAAACCAGCTTGCGTATGCTGACGGTTCCAAAGCGGAGATGAACACTTAACCGTGTGGTGCCTCCAACGGCGGGAAAGTCCCGGCGTTCGTGGTAATGCTCAATGATTCCGGGGCGGATGGTGGTAGTAGGTGCGCCTGATCTTATTTCCTCGAAAGAGATATCCGTTAGGGACGGTAGCGAAAGAGGTGCAGTCTGCTTGAGGTTTTTCGAATGCTCCAATGTGGAAAAAGGGGCATAGTGCCGGGGTTTGAGCTTTTCCTTCCACTTCCGACTGTATGGTGTGAAAATGGTATAGGGCTTCCCGTCGTTTTTTGTAATCTCTTCTTTTTCGAAAATGACCTGGTCCTTGTAGAGGTGAAAGGGGATGCCGCGCGATTGCAGCAAGTTGGTTACGGCAGTATCCCTCGTTTTCGCATACGGCTCATAGTCCCCATTGGCATAGACGGCCTTGGGCGAAACAAATTTGAAAAAGGAAACCGGGTCGGAGTGAACCACCAGTAATGAACTCCCAAGCTTTTCGAGCGCCGCCTTCAGCACCGATAGCGTTTCGCGGATAAAGGCGACGCGCCGATCGGCCTTGTCTTCCAATCGGTCAAGGATGATTTTGTCGAAAATGAAAACGGGAAGCACGTTTGCATGCTCGCGGAGTGCATGATACAATCCTGCGTTGTCGGAAAGCCTGAGATCTCTTCGCAGCCAGAACAGCGTCGTGTCCGGGCCGGCGAGTTCTTTTGCGGTACGATCCAACCTCACACCCGGTCCCCTCCCGACAGATGGTCCATGATGATTTTGAACCAGGGCGTATACTCCAGAGGAGATTTGTCCATGTGGGTTTTTAGCTCCTGGAGGTCTGCATATTTCCAGTCTTTCACTTCGCTCTTGTTGATCCGTGGAGGGCCATCGAAGGTGGATACGAAGACGTGGTCGTATTCGTGTTCCACGAGGTTGTCGGGAAAGGAGACCTTGTAAATAAATTTGTGGGAGAAGCGTGGCTCTGCCGTGATGCCCATCTCTTCTTCAAGCCTCCGGCGTGCAGCGCTGGATATTTCTTCACCCGGCCGGGGATGGCTGCAACAGGCATTGGACCAGAGCCCTCCGGTGTGGTACTTGGTATCAGCACGCTTTTGAAGAAGCATTTCCCCTTTTGAATTGAACACGAGAATGGAGAACGCACGGTGCAAGGCTCCGGTGCGATGGGCCTCCATTTTCTCCATGGTGCCTATTGCCTGGTCATTTTCATCTACAAGAATGACTTCTTCCTTCCCCATTTAGATCAGGTTGAGTTGGTACTTTACATAGGAGAAAGCCAAAATCGAAAATTTGTGCCGGTTGCGAATTCGGATGCGCTCCTTGAGTACGGCTTCGGAGGGTGTGTTCCTGATCTTTTTGAAAAGAGCCATGTAATACAAGTAGGCCACATAAACACCGAACCTTGCCCCCCTGGGAAGCTGTTGGATACCCCGGTAACCCTCTTGAAAATCTTCGGCGATGTCTGCTTCTATTTTCTTCTTGGTGCTTTCCTGCAGCGCTCCGAAATCCACACCTGGAAAATACGTCCTGCCCATCCCTACGAAGTCGGCATTCAGGTCCCGGAGGAAATTTACTTTTTGAAAGGCAGCCCCCAACCGCATCGCCATAGGTTTTAGCTTTTCAAAGCCGTCCCGGTCATTCTTGCAAAATACATGAAGGCACATGAGTCCAACGACTTCTGCAGAACCCAGTACATATTCATCGAATCCCGCTTGTGTGTACTGCTTGTTCTCCAAATCCATTTCCATGCTATGAAGGAACTGTTCAATCAGATCAGGCTGAATACCATACTTGTTTACGGTATGCTGGAAGCTGTTTAAAATTGGGTTCAGGCTTATTTTTTCATCAATGGATCTGAATGTTTCTTCGCGGAAGCGCTCTAACAGCAATTTCTTGTCGTATGCGTGGAAGGTGTCTACAATTTCATCAGCAAAACGCACAAATCCATAGATGGAATAGATCGGATCCCGTAGCGATTTGCCGAGACAAAGGATGCCCAGGGAGAAAGACGTGCTGTACGACCGGGTGGTGAGCCGGGAGCATTTCAACGAGACCTTATCAAATAATTCTTTGCCTTCCATAGTAGCCTGCCTGATTAATTTAGTTGAGTTTTCTTTGTTCTTCGCATGAGTTCATCCGCGACCACCTGTCCTGAAATCAGGGAAGGGGGCACTCCCGGACCCGGAACGGTAAGCTGTCCTGTGTAAAACAAGTTAGCCAACTTTTTGTTTACGATAGACGGTTTCAGGTTGGCGGTTTGCCAGAGTGTGTTAGCGAGGCCGTATGCGTTGCCTTGATACGCATTATAATTTTCAATGAAATCCCGGTGTGCGTAACTTTTTTTAAACGTGATGTGGGGTAGGATCGGCTGGCCTGTCAGTTTTTCCAGCCGGGAGATTACGATGTCAAAGTATGTGTCGCGGGTTCCTGCTTCCTCCTCCAATCCCGACGCGACCGGGATCAGGATGAAAAGATTTTCGCACCCTTCCGGAGCTACCGTGTTGTCGGTTTTAGAAGGACAGCAAACGTAAAAAAGGGGTTCCTTCGGCCACCGGGGGTCTTCATAAATTTCCTGCGTGTGCTGTTTGAAATCTTCATCAAAGAAAAGATTGTGATGCAGCAGGTTGTCCAGTTTTTTTCCAACTCCCAAATAGAAAAGGATACACGACGGAGCCATCTTTCTTTTTTGCCAATAGCCAGGTGAATAGTTTCGGTGTGAGGGAGGAAGCAATTCTTGTTCTACGTGATGGTAATCGGCACCGGCAACTATAAAATCTGCTTCCACCAGTTGGCCGTTGATCAAAAGGGATGCGATTTTGCTTCCGTCCGGGTTGAGACGCTGGACTGTGCTGTTGAACTCAAACTTGACGCCCTTTTCCCGTGCGAGCTGCTCCATGCCGTCAACAATGCGAAACATTCCCCCCTTGGGATACCACGTGCCAAGCACCATATCGGCGTAGTTCATTAGGCTGTACAGCGCAGGTGTTTCGGATGGGGAAGCTCCAAGGAAGAGGACCGGAAACTCCAGGAGTTGGATAAGCCGGGGGGATTTGAAATACTTTCTGATGTGGGTGCTGATGGATTGGAAAACATCCAGTCGGAATGCTCCCACTAGTAATTTTAAATCAAAAAGTTCAGTGACTGAAACACCCGGTTTATACACTAGGTCTTCCACGCCGGTCTTGTACTTGAAGGCACCTTCGCGTAGGAATTGTTCCAGCTGTTTGCTGCTTCCGGGCTCATGCTCTTCGAAAAAGGCGTGAAGCTTTTCCGGGGAGGCAGGAATGTCCCAGACGTCCGCCTTAGAAAAGAATACACGGTAGGAGGGGTCAAGCCTGACGAGGTTGTAGTAATCGGAGACGGACTTCCCAAACCGATTGAAATATTTTTCAAAAACGCCGGGCATCCAGTACCAGCTGGGTCCCATGTCAAAGGTAAATCCGTCGGCTGTGAATTTTCTGGCCCGTCCGCCCGCAGACTCGTTCTTTTCGTAAACGGTTACTTCAAAGCCGTGGCTGGCCAGGGTTGTGGCTGCTGATATGCCAGCGAATCCAGCACCAATTACGGCTACTTTTTTCATCCGTTGCGTTGATCATCCAAGTTACTGATAGGCTGTCAATTTCTTTTGGATTTCCTTACGGGCGGTGAAGATCCTGTTCTTCACGGTTCCGATGGGAATCTGAAGATGCTCGGCAATTTCGTGATACTTGTATCCGGTCATGTACATCTTGAACGGAATAAGCAGCTCTTCCTTTATGTCATGTACATTCTCCCACAATTCCTTGAACTCCAACGTTTTTTCCGGTCGGTTAAACGTGTGAGTGTCGGGGACATGCAGGTAATACAGATCCTGCGTTGGATCAGTAGATGTCCTGGCGAGCTTGGCTTTCCGATACTGGTTGATGTATGTGTTTCGCATGATGGTAAATAGCCAACCCTTCAGGTTGGTGTTCTCTCTGAATTTGTCCTTGTAGGTAAGGGCTTTCAGTAGTGTATCTTGTACCAGGTCCTCTGATTCCTGTCCATTCCGCGTAAACCGGTATGTAAAAGACTTCAGGGTACTTTGTAAATCTGTCAGCTGGTCTGTGAATTCGTTTTTCATATTGTTTAATGTTTACACAACAAAGATAAACAAAATAGGTTTATTAGCCAACTATTTAAGTATAGTGTTTAGAGATATTAGCTAACAATTAAACAAAAAAAACGCTTTTTCTACCCCTGAAGCAAGGATTTTAACGCCTTGATATTTTCCACGAATTTGAAGTTGGGGGCCCCGGAGACATAGGGTTTTGCTGACCTCCCCGTAGCCAGGAGGGTTGAGCCGGGAAAGTCCTTCACCAGGGTATCAAAGTAAGCCTTCGTTCTCAGAGGCTCCTGCGAAACACTCACGGAAGTGATGATGTACCGCGGTTTGTATGCCGTGCATACCTGTTTCAGATCGGCATACGGCAAGTGTTGTCCCAGGTAGTATGTTTTGTATCCCATCTTCTTGACCAGAAAATGATAGAACAGCAGTCCGATTTCATGCATCTCACCTTCCGGGAGAAACAACACAATGTTTTCGGATCCGTGCTTGGGGAAAGGCAGTGAATCGATAGCCACAATTACCTTTTGACGGATGAGGTTGGAGATGAAATGTTCCTGAGCGGGGGTGATGTTTCCCGTCTGCCAAAGGATGCCGATTTTTTCAAGGAACGGATAAACAACATCCGTCACGGTCTTCTCAAAACCGAATTTGATGATCAGGTGGGAGAGCAACTTTTCAAATTGCTCTTCTTCCATGTTCACCATGCATACGATAAACTGGTCGATGAATACGGCGGCATCCTGTTGTTTGGCGGTCCGTTGAACCACTTCAGCGCTGAGCTGCTGGTCGCTCATAACCGCTATTTTGGAGATTTTAATGCCGAGGTTGTTGAGAACGGACACGTTGATAATCTTCCGCAAGTCATCATCCGAATAGTAGCGGATGTTGGTGGGGGTACGCTTGGGACTGATCAGGCCATGCCGCTTTTCCCACATCCGGATCGTATGGGCTTTGATGCCGGATAATGTCTCTAGTTCCCTAATGGAGTAATTGCCCATGCCATGGTTTTGAACAAATAACCCTGATTTAGCCATCTTGTTCAAGCGGACCTATCATTTTACCAGGTTATATATCGTGCCAGATGAACAAGAGGGTGTTTGAAGCCGGCACTGCGATGTGCATTTTGCGCATTCCGTATTCCAATTCTGTGAACCGATCGGGTCTCCAGGCTTTCAACCTTATGACTGGAATGGGGTAGGTTTTATTGCTGATTTTGTTAATTTCGTTACGGCTTATAAATGGTCGTTAACCCACCTAAACTACGCCCACCATGGAAAAAAGAAGATCCTTCCTTAAGAAATCAGGGCTGCTTCTCGCTGCCAGTTCGTTGCCCTTTTCGGTGGTTTCAATGCATGCGAGACGTGTAAAATCTGCCGCAGAGGCCATAGAAGTTACACTTTATGTAGATACAGCGCGGATTGTAAAACCAAACATAAATCCGTTCTGCAATTTCGGCCAGCCAGCCACCATTTTAAATGAGGAATTTACCATTGACGCGAATGTGGGAGACACTGTTACCTGGCTGGGAGTTTCTTCGAATGCACCATTGACTGACGTGGTGAATATCGTTATGATAAATCACGAGGGAGGCAAAAATGTTTTTGACAAGAATGTGCTTAAGGGGGACGGGAAAACACCTGAGCGAGTCACCGGCGAGGTGAAGTATCCAACCACAGTGACCACGAAGTACAAATACAAAATTTCATTCACTGTAATCAATAATGGAGTTCAGCGGAATGGGGTATTTCACATCGATCCAAAGATGGAGGTTCATTGATTCGGCATTGCGGAGCGCTCATTTGATCTTGTCAAAATACTCAGGTTTCTGTCTTGAAAGAAAGGCCCTGCTGATGGCAGGCCTTTTTTTTATGAGTTTCCTGAACGTGTATGCGCAGCATAAAACGAAGGGAGATAGCTTGGAGCGGGTGTATTCATCAGGGAGCTTTGAGCCGCATGAGGAATTGGGGATCCTGAAGGAACTTGCTGTAACTCATTCCAATACCGACAAGCGGCTTCAATACAGCGAGCAGCTCATTCAGCTTGCCCGAGAGTTGGATTCTGCCAATTATTTGTTTCAGGGATATTTGGAGAAAGGCAATGCCCTGCGGTTGAAGAGCGACCTCAGCCAAGCGCTGGAGAGTTATTTTGAGGGGGCAAAAATTGTTGAGAACGGAAAAAACACCAGTCGGTTAGGGGCGGTGTACATTGCCATTGCTGATGTCTATTCCATCATGGGGAATAACGAGAACGCAATCAGATATCATCAAAATGCGATTCGGATTCTGCGAAGAGAAGGGGACTCGCTCAAGGTGGCCACCGCATTATTAAATGCTGGCGATGGATACATCACCATGGAGAGGCTCGATTCCGCCTTGGTGTATACGATGGAGGCTGAAAGTATTTTCAAGAAAATCAACTCCAGGCTTGGGCAGGCCTACAGCCTGGGTAACCTGGGAATGATTTATGCCAAGCTGGGTATAAACCTGAAAGCCGAATATTATATGAACCTGGCGATGATCCTCCTGCAGGATTTGAATGAGTATTATCCGATTGCTGTATACCTTACCTATATCTCCGATATCTATCTTGAAAGAGGAGAAGCTGCCCTGGCGTTGAATTATGCCTCGCAGAGTCTGGAGTTGGCTCAAAAGCATGGGATGAAAAAGCAAGTGAGTGACGCCTATCTGACGCTTTCAAAAATCTATGAGCGTCTGGGCAAGCCTGAACAAGCATTCATGTACTATAGGGATCATATTACTTACAAAGACAGTGTCAATAATATCACAGCAGTACAGCAGATGGCGGATATTCGCACCGATTTTGAAGTCTCAAAGAAGCAGATTGAAGTTGACCTTCTCAATCAGCAGAAGAAGACACAGCAAATCATTGTGGTAGCGATCGTCATCGCGTTGGGCCTGATCAGTCTGCTGGCGTTAGGACTATACAGACGCTACAAGTATATCCGTGTCACCAATAAGATCATTGAGCGTGAAAAGAACCGTTCAGATATTCTGCTGCTCAATATTCTCCCGAAAGAAACAGCGCAGGAATTGAAATTGAATGGCAAAGTCACAGCCAAGCGCTTTGAATCGGTAACCGTGCTCTTTGCGGACTTTAAGGGCTTTACCCAACACGCTGAAAACTTATCACCGGAAACGCTGGTCGAAACCGTGGATTACTACTTTTCCAGGTTTGATTTAATCATGGAAAGGCATGGTTTGGAGAAAATAAAGACCATAGGGGATGCCTACATGTGTGCCGGGGGTTTACCATTTCCAACGGAAGATCATGCTGTACGAATGGTGAGGGCCAGTTTTGAAATGGCTGAATTTGTGCAGGAAGCGAAGAAGACAAACCCAGGGAACAAAACGCGGTTTGATGTCCGTATCGGAATAAACACGGGGCCCGTGGTGGCAGGGATCGTGGGCACCAAGAAATTTGCCTATGACATTTGGGGGGATACGGTGAATATCGCCTCTCATATGGAAACGAATTCAGAGCCGGGAAGGATCAATGTATCTGAAAACACCTATGCGCTGATTAAGGATGTTTTCCCCTGCGCTTACAGGGGAGAAATGGAAGTCAAGAACAGGGGGATCATGAAGATGTACTTTGTTCAGAATGAAAGTGTCCTGGCAGCGGCCCCGTCTGTCAGCGAATCCAGACAGAGCATGCCACCGCTTTAGAGCGATTTTCTTTTGGGAGCACCCTCTCGGTGAATCCTTAGTCCTTGCTGTATTTATTCCTAAGCCTGGTAATACACGTCATCAATTTCATAAGCTCCTTCGGGGCTTTTGAATCATCAAACGTGGAGGAAGTGTACGTATAGCCACCTGCGGAAATGGACAGAGTGGAGTGCCAGGCCGCATCCCTGCTGCGAGCGCTGGAGGGAGCAGCATAGGCAGGTATTTCTTTATAGTCGAGTTCTTGAATGGTTTTCGTAAGGTTGTCCCAGTCGGAGAGGGTCAAAGGCAGGGATTGTTGAAGGCCATTGTTCTCGATGGAGATATTGTCTTTATGAATGGTAACAACCTGCCTTCCGCCCCGCGTTTGGGAGATAAAAGTAATTTCTTCAGGTATTGCAGTCTGAAGGAGTATGGCACAAATCACGATCAGCATAAAATAAGAACTTTGGGCATGCGCGGTTAGTTCATTTTCCGGTTAATTATATATTACTGAGCAATAGGTGCACTTCCATCAATGGCCTGTCAATGTAGTCTAAAAGATTCGTTAGCTCAAGTGTTGGAATCGCTGACTCCTTTCAGTAATACCATATTTTTCTGAAAAAGTTGCTTGTAGGCGTAGCCCTTGTCCCAATGTTGCTTTGTTGTCTCGAGACCATTAGAAGTTATATTCTTTTCAGCTCACTTATTTTGGGTCTTACGCGGCTTTATTTGGGCCGCACCTATTTTCTTAAAACCAAGTTCCATTTACTGTAAACGAAGGGCAAACTTGCCTTAGTGATTCATGACCCTATAGTTTGGTTATTTCGTACCACAATTCTACCATTCCGTCCTTGTACGCCGTTACGTTTTTCAGGTGTAATTTCTGTTCCTGTCCGATATAGTCAAAAAACAAGGTACCGCCACCAAGAATAATCGGCATGATGGATAGGATGATGTCGTCCGCCAGTTTCAAACCGATAAAATCCTTGGCGAGCATGGCCCCTCCAACCATCCAGATATTCTTGTAGTTTGGTCTTAGCCGTTCGTTTACAAGTTTTTCCAGGTTGCCAGCGCAGAATTGGACATTTTTTCTTTCCGTTGTCAAGTCTCTGCTGGTCAGTACAAAAACCGGCACGTTGCCATAGGGCCATCCAAGTGTCAGCGCGTGTTCATACGTTCGTGAGCCCATGACATAGCAGTCTATTGCCTTGAGAAATGCTGCGACGTCTTCTTCGGAAAGAGTAACCCCTTTCGGGTAGTTGTCGGACGATTCAAGCCACGAAACGCTGTTGTCTTCTTTGGCTATGAAGCCGTCGAGACTGGAGACCATGTGTATAGTGACTTTGGATGGGTTGCTTGCCTTAGTGATCATGGAGACCTTTTCCTTCTAAAATGTGTGGAATATTCTTTTGAATCCTTGACTCCCGGGTTTTGGATTGTTTGGGTTGGGAGAAATGCAGGAGGTATCCGCGTTGCCGTCCGGGGGTCAACACCGCAAAAGCAGCTTTCAGTTTCTCGGACTCACCTAATTTCTTTTGAAATTCTTTTGGTATGGCGAATTTGGTCGTGCGCTTAAGTTTTACTTTTAACCCAGCCTTCTCGATCTTAATGGCTTCTCGAATATAGGCTTTGATTGTGGATTTCAGTTGATCTACTTCTTTAGGGTTCGTAAACCGGATTTGGCGAGCTGACTGAACATTCTTTGTTTGTTGAATGAGGATACCTTTGGCATCCTTTAACAAGGCACCTTTGTGAAACAAGAGCGCACAGTATTCTTTAAAGCCGTGAATTAAGACAACGTTACTCTTCCCAACCGTGTAACACGGAACGCCCCATTTCATTTCCTCAGTGAGACCGCAATCAAGAATGATAGTTCTTAGTTTCAGCATTTCTCTCTGCCACGTTTTTGCTTTGGCAAGAAGTGCATCAATCTTCGGATTCACTCTACTCATTTTTGATACATTAGAAACAGGTGGCAGAGCGCCGGCTACTCCGCAAGTTCCACGAACTTGCTTGTATTGCGAAGGTAACTATTTGCTTTAACTGTGAATTCCCAGCATGGCAGATACACCATGTTGTGGGCTGGCGAATTACCTACTCTTTCTAAGTTGATCGATTTCAAGTTCAAGATCATATAAGGCTTGTTTTTGAAGTTTAGCGATTGCTCTTTCAAGTTCAATACATGTCTTTATGGATTTTTTGGAATCTGTATATTCTGTTTTCATTGGTGGTGGAAGTCTGTACTCTATCGCATTTGCGAAATGTGGTTCATGAAATGAGCGCGATAACCCGCAGGAGCTAAAATCCAAGATTCCATTTTCAAACGTTCCGGCATATATTATCCATCGCCCATTTTTGGGAAACCCTGAACAACTTGTGAGATATTTACCTACGATAATATTTGCATCTGATTTCCCTTTAAAGAGTTCAACTATCTGGAGTTTATAAGTTCCTGCGTTTGAATCAAATTCAATGACGTCTCCAATAAATATCAGAGGAGATTCCTTGAAACCTAAATCCTGTTGGTTCTGGAGCGTAAGACTTTTGCAATCGCATGCGACTACCTGCGTCCCGAGTAATAGAAAGATGAAAGCCAAAGTTTGTTTCATGCAGAAACGGGTCTTCAATATTCGCTTGCCCACAACGTGAGTGCATATTGCGTTTGGCTGATTTTGAAAACTAATCTGTCCCACGTGTGTGAAACGAAATTATGAAACTAAAACGACAACGCAACACTGAACCAAGCCAAATGAAATATGCACATTGTTATACACAGTGCCGCAGTCGACCGTTACCTAACCACACGGATGCCAGTGCTTTGGTTTGCGTGTCGGTATGTGTGGCACTGGCATTGGTGTGGTTTTTCAGTGGGCAAATTTAATTACTTCATTGAGTGAAATGCAACCTTGTTTCCTTCGGTGTCTTCAAAGTGAGCCATAAAACCGTTTTGTCCGATTGCAGTTTTCGGCATAATAATTTTGCCACCTCCTTTTTGAACTCTTGAAAGTGGAACATTTAAATCGTCACCACCATTGAGATAAATCAATGAGCCTTTTGAAGATGGTTCATAACCCTCGGCTTGTGTGATACACCCTCCGATGCCATTCTGTAAGTCGGCAGGGAAGAATGCAGATTTCATTCCTCCCATTTCCATTGGTTGCATAGTTGCACTTAAAACTGTTTCGTAGAAAGTTTTTGCTTTGTCGAAAATGTTCACTGGAAGTTCAAACCAGTTGATTGCGTTTGTCATGTTTGGTTGGGTTTAAAATGATTTATTTTTTCCTTTTTGAGGTCTTTGCTTTTTTGTTAAAATCCAAACTAAGGTTTATCCAATAGGCAAATTCTTTTTTAGTCCTCATTCCACTATCGCCCACCATTACATAACCTTTCATTGGTCGTTTAGTGAAGTCCATAGTTCTGCAACCTTGTCTTTCAATTTCCTTTTCATGAATTGTCGGGTCAATGCGACACATCAGTTCATCTTTGATAATTCCTACGCACATTTTTCCCTTTACCATGAAGGTTAGGCCTCCCATCATTGGTTTTTCTTCTACCTTAGAAATGTTGAACAACGCTACTCTGATTCTGTCTGCAAGTTTTTCGTTATAAGCCATCTTTAAGTTTTTTCAGCATAAGATTTAAGTCCAACAAAGAATTGTTTTATTCCACCTTCTGTTTGCTTGCGTATCATTAAGGCATCAAGCAATTTTCCGAACAAACCGAATTTTACAGTGTATTCCATTACTTGCTTCACATTGGTTTGTTCTCCAACTTTTTCAAAACTGTAACTGTGTTTGAGCCCATTTATTGGAAAGGAGCAGTCCGTAAGTTGATAAGCAAGTGCCTCATTGGGTTTGTAGACAGTAATATTTTCTTCAAACCAATTTTTGCCGTCCAGCATGAGGACTTTTCTTTTTGCTCCAAGTCCTGTTTTCTCTGTTGAAACCAAAGTTGACTTCTTAACTGTTGGGTCAAACTTGTCTAACATTTCAAGATCAGTGAGTAGTTGCCAAACTTTATCAACGCTAGCGTTGATAGTAATTTCGTTGTGGATAGTTGTCATGCTTATTGTTTTTCGGCTATTGACTTAATGTTGGAAAGAATTTGTCCCTGAATCTCTCCCATCTTTGTTTTCATCATCAAAGCATTCATAATTCTCACCATCAAGTTGGCAGGTTCGTAATAGGATTCATTTACGATTTTTGTTTTGCTGTCGCCAATCTTTTCAAGAGAAAAGCAAAATCTTGGGTCTTTCAGCATCTTGCCCATTCCCATGGTGTCGCTTTCAATTGCCCAAACTATTTTTTGTTCGTGAACAAGCTCTACCAATTTCTCTGTCATCGTTCCTTTCTTGCCTTGATTTTCCATTTCACAAGTTCGGGTTTCGCCCTGCTTGTCCATTCTTCCCGTGGCTGAGATAACACCTGGATTTATTTTGCCCAACAATTTAATGTCGGTGATAATTGCCCAAACGCTGCTGATTGGAGCATTGATTGTAGCTTCGTTTCTTGCTTGCAGTTTGCTCATTTTACTTTTGCTTTAAATTGTTGATCGAATAATTGTCGATTGCAAATGTAGAACAATCCACTTGGAAATTCAAAGTGCTTTTGTATTTTTGTACCGTGAAAAAGAAAGAAATATCATTTAGGTCTGATTGCCCAATTAGCAAAACCCTTGATATTTTGGGCGACAAATGGTCATTGCTTATTGTGAGAGATATGGTTTTTAAAGATAAAAGTACTTATAGCGATTTCTTGAATGGTGGCGAAGGAATTACAACAAGTGTTCTTGCTGACAAATTGGTTCTACTTGAAAGCGGTGGAATTATTTCAAGGGAAGCTCACCCTGAAAGCAAAGCCAAAATTCTTTACACTCTCACACCAAAAGGAATTGATTTAATTCCTGTGCTGGTTGAAGTAATTTCATGGAGTGAAAAGCACCATGAAGTTCATCCACAAGCAACAGCGTTTGCCAAGCAGGTAAGAAAAGATAAAGAGGGTGTCATCAAAATGATTAGGCAAAGTTTGAAGAAAAAGTAACTTTCAACTAAGATTGAAGATGTTTTTAATCTTAATATTATCGTCTGTACTGCTGTCAAAGGTTGGCTCTTTTACTTGCTTTGGGGTCGCGGTGGGAATGTGTGGCAAGTAAATATGCCAATGTGGGTCGACTACTCTGTCCCGCGGCATTGTGTATAACGTCAGTGTATATGTCCGTAGTGGGAAGTAGTAGGACTTTGCTAAATCCGCCAGCTGGCGGATGGCAAAGGCCGACAACTCTGTTCTTTCAACAAACTATTTCTGTAACCGAAGATAACTATTTATATTGAGTGTGAATCCCCACCATGACGCATACATAATGTTGTAGGCCGTTTGCTTCCACCATATTTTTTGTCTCCTTCAGTTTTGCCACCGAAACTCAAATATTCCTATAACGGTAAATACAGTTGCCAAATCACCACTTTGGCTAGTCATCTTAGATTTGAAACATTAATGTCCAGTATATACTAATAAGATTAGCGAGGGTCAATGATAAATATTGAATCCAGTCTTTTTTTAGAAAAATACTCAGAGTAACAATCAAAAGCAGGAGGATTAGAAAAACATTGGCAATATAAAATGGATGAATATGCTGTAAAAAAATATTCCTAATAAGAATCAGAATAATCATCACTACGGCTAGTCTAAAAATAATTGGAGTCGCTTTGAAATAGTGGGCCCTAAAGTCAATTGATTTTTCAATAAGTTGGGGGAATAAGACATATGTGCAAAAGCATAAGAAAATTGCAGGAAAAGTATTTTGTATAAGCAATAGAGGCGTCCAATCCTTTACTACGCTAAGGAAATAATAGAAGTCGAAAAAACTCAAGATAGTTATGTTGAAAATTAATGTAACAAAAAGCCCATGAGGGTAATAATATTTTATTCTATCCCTATTTTTTAAAGTTTCGGCTATGCCCTTTATTAACTCAGTTAGAGTGAATCCGATTAGAATTCCATAGAACCCCGCGATATATTCAGATTTACCCATAAAAAATGAAATTGAGGTTGAAGCTAGCCATATTTATAATTAAAAATCAGGAAGGCAAATTATTGTAAATTCTGGCTGCGTTGACTGTTGACTCAAATTTTCTCCACGGTTCCTGAACTTCTCAGTTTTCAATTGTCCGCGAAGCAGTAACGTGACATTTGGTACATTCCATTTTGGAGCCACTCGTCCTACATTATCTACGTACGCAAATCTTAATCATTTTAGGCTTCATTGCCAGCGGAAAAGTTTGCGAATGGCCTACAACGTTTGTGTTTATGCAGTGGTGGGCTTTTGAAAACGTATCTGTCTACCGTGACCAACGTTGAACGAAGATAATAATTTATAGCTTGCACATCACTCCACCATTGCATAAACATTGTGTTAGCGCCATGTGCCCTTTTCTTCCCTTCTCCTACGTTAATTTTTAGGTCGTTGTCAACCTGTCACCGGGTAAGGAGTCTTGTCCACAGGGCACGAGACATATAGTGAACTCTCGGACGGGGCAACCTTGTAAAATCTTCGAGATACCTTAGTATAATCTGACAGAACTTATTAACTTTCTTAAGTAAACGTGCGGAGTCAGCACTGAAATCACTGACCACAAAGAAATGGAATCCCTAACTACCAAGAAAATTGATGCTGCAGGACTGGAGCAGAAAGTTAAAAAAATGTACAGCGATGTAGCCCTTAATCCGAAAGGCGAGTATCATTTCGAGATGGGGCGAGGACTTGCCGAAAAGCTGGGCTATGAAAAAGTAGATCTTGATTCAATTCCATCGGCATCAATTGAATCGTTCGCAGGTGTTGGTTATTTCTTCGACATAGCAAATTTCAAGGAAGGCGAAAAAGTTCTTGACCTCGGGAGTGGTTCAGGAATGGACACATTCATAGTTGCCTTAAAAGTAGGTAAGACAGGAACCGTCACGGGGATTGACATGACAGATGAACAGCTTGAAAAATCAGAGCGGTTGAGGAAAGAGAATAATTTCAACAATATCTCTTTTCAAAAAAGCTACATTGAGAGCCTTCCTTTTGCGGATGCAAGTTTTGATGTAGTTATCAGTAATGGTGTTATCAATCTTTGTACCGATAAGGGACAAGTATTTGCAGAAGTCGGCCGTGTGCTGAAACCAAAAGGACGAATGGCCATAGCTGACATCGTTACCGAAAAACAATTGCCCGAAAATGTGGTTTGCAATTCAACATTGTGGGCAGCGTGCATCGGAGGGGCAGCACAACAAGACGATTATAGCAGTGCAATTCGCAGCGGAGGAATGGAGGTTCTTTATGTAAAAACAAATGACAATTATGGCTTCATTTCCAAATCAGCCCTAGGTGCTTCAAAAGAATTTGGTGTAAAGAGTGTATCCATCCTGGCCGAGAAAGAATAATAATACCTAAAAGAGATAACTTATGAAACTCATTTTTAAATCCCTGAAGTTCATTGCCATCTTAAGTTTGTCAATTGCTGTAACTGCTTCACATGCACAGGACAAGCAGCCAATGATTGGCCAACCCGCGCCATCTTTTGCACTTAAAGGTCTTGATGGGAAAAACTATTCATTAACAGAACTAAGGGGCAAGTATGTAGTAATACATTTTGCGGCCACCTGGTGTCCCTTTTGCAATGCCGAGGCGCCCAATCTGGAGCAGCTTTACAAGACATACAATAGTAAAGGTGTGCAGGTATTTATTGTAGATGTGAAGGAAAATAAAGAACTGGTGGCGAAATCTCTCAAACGATTCAACTTTTCGTTTCCGGTATTACTGGACGAAGATGGTTCGATAGCAACCAAATATGCACCAGAAGGTCTGCTACCGGATTTGGCCCGTGATGAGGTGCCATTGGCGTCCAACCTCATCATTAATAAAGAAGGGAAAATCATGTTTTACTCTTTGCTGAACACCACAAATTTTGACGCAAAACTGACTGAACTGAAGCAAAAATTAGATGAATTATTGGCAAGCGATAATTAGTCATGAAATACTCTCTTCTGATTTTGCTTTCCTTTTCAATTCTTTCAGGCACCAGCCAGCCAAAAACAGAGATTGTAAAATTAACTGTTCCAAAAATCTGTGTTGATCAAGGGAATAGTTCAACAATAAAAATCGGAGTGGAAGTAAAGGAAGGATACCATATTCAGGCTAACCAGTTGGATGATGAGTACCTTATGCCAACCACGCTTACGATTAAAGCCGATACCAATATTATCATTGGCAAACAGGTATTCCCGCAAAATAAGAAATTCAGATTGGAAGGCTCTGATGATTATTGGAATGTTTACGATGGGAGTTTCGATATAAGCATACTATTTAAAACAAAGGAGATAATTCAAAAGGGAAGATACAATTTGGCCGCAACATTTCATTACCAGGCATGCGATTCTAAGAGTTGCCTTTCCCCAAGGACAATCGATTTCTTATTGACGATAGAAGTGACCGAACAAAGGGATTGAAGTCAGCGCTCATTGGGATTTGTTTTCTTCGTTGTCAACTGCCTATTTGTTCCAATGTACTTTGTTCTTTCATGTCACCGTTGTTTAAGGAAACTACTACTTGTCCCAGTGTAGAATCTTAATAAGTAGAGTGTCGCTCGTTAATTTCCTTATGTAAGCTCCCCCAAAACCTGGGCCACGGAATAGTTGGTTTTTTGTATTCATGAAGGTAACAATTCTATTGGTGTTCTGAAGTTAAGAGATTGATGAGGCCTGTAGTGATTGTAGTCGTGCATCCAG